>Ga0163162_10000026_pt1 | contig 178701 bp, 139 predicted proteins | sample S55metaG_FD_115310 | JGI IMG/M metagenome (GOLD analysis project Ga0163162, IMG submission 115310) | Switchgrass rhizosphere microbial communities from Kellogg Biological Station, Michigan, USA - S5-5 metaG | ecosystem: Host-associated > Plants > Roots > Rhizosphere > Soil | place: USA... | reverse complement strand
ATGCTGTCCTCATGGTCTTTACGTTTGATCCATCCGCCAAGCCTGATCCCAAATAACCCGGTCGCTACCGCTGGAATGGTTCCCAATAAACCTTCCGGGTCCCAGACTTTAGTTTCGGCCCAAAGGTGGTTTGGTGTAAAAATCAGCTTGTCTAACCAGGCACCCAAGTTTGTAGTCGGCTCTAAATTAGCATAACCAACGCCGGGTACGGGGATAAAATTCATGATGATATAATAGCCTATAAGGAAAATGGCAAACAGCCAGTCGCGCGTTTTTTGTGATGTTTTGACGTATAGTACCGAGCAGATAAAGTAAACTACAGCAATGCGTGTCAGTACGCCTGGAATACGCATATGAGCTAGCACGTTGGATACTTGTATATTAGAAAAATCAACAAGGAAATAGAACCGGATAACATAGGTGATCAGCAATAAGATCGCCATACGTTTAAAAGCACGCATGATCAATTTAGAATGACTCTCCGTTTCTTTTCTGCTTTCCATAGCATAAACAATGGAGACTCCTACCATAAAAAGGAAGAACGGGAATATCAAATCAGTTGGCGTACAACCGTTCCATTTGGAATGCTCCAGGGGTGCGTAAGCATGCTCGTTTCCCGGGTCGTTAACGAGGATCATCGCAGCGATGGTCAGCCCGCGGAAGACGTCAAGGGATAATAGTCGCTTTTTTAGTACGGATTCGTTGGTGGAAATTCCTGTCATTTTGGTTGTAGGTTTTTAATTTTTAACAAACCGTCATTGCGAGGAGTGAGCGACGAAGCAATCCCCGATTAGCAGAGCGGCTATGCAAGGTCTACACCTTTCTATTTGCTCTGTATAGTTTGGGATTGCTTCGTCCCTCGCAATGACGTGAAATATCGCGATTAATATTTATATCGTACAAACGCTTCCATAGCTTGGTATTCAGCCAGTCCTAACCTATCATAAGCCTGAGCAGTTTCCCTGTTACGATCTTCGGCCCTTACCCAGAACTCTCTTGCATCATCACCCGGGAACACTGCACGGTCTTTTTGTGATTGGTGCTTGAAGATGGCGTTTCTCTTGCGGAGAACTTCCTGCGGTGATAGCGGCACGGCCATTTCTATCTCATAGGTTTCAAACTCTTTCCATGCGCCGCGGTACATCCATACCCAGCAATCTTTTACCCAGTCTTCGGTGTTTCTTAGTTTTCTTAGGGCGGCTATTACAATGTTAAAGCAAACCAGGTGCGTTCCATGCGGATCGGCAAAGTCGCCGGCTACAAATACTTGTTGTGGTTTTACTTTGTTCAGTAGTTCCATCGTTAGCTCTACGTCTTTGTCGCTTACCGAATTTTTCTGTGTTTTGCCCGTCTCATAAAACGGTAATGCCTGGAAGTGGATATGGTTGTCATCCAGTCCTGCATAGCGTGCTCCTGAGATGGCTTCGGTCTTCCGGATAAACCCTTTTACATTTCGGATCTCCTGGGTATCGATCTGGTTAGGCTGCTTGTTACTCAGAAAGACACGCATATCTTCATACAGGTTTTTCAGGTGGCTGTTGTCATCGCCTATGCTTCCGTTAAAGTCGATGGCGAACTCCATGTATCTTAATACGTCATCATCCCAAACTGCGGTATTACCCGAGGTTTGGTAAGCCACATGCACATCATGTCCCTGGTCTACTAATCTGATAAATGTTCCGCCCATCGAGATCACATCATCATCCGGGTGAGGGGAGAAGATGATCGAGCGTTTTTTAGCCGGCAATGCCCTTTCTGGTCTTTGGCTATCGTCTGCATCAGGCTTTCCTCCCGGCCAGCCGGTAATGGTATGCTGTATCTGATTAAAGATGTCGATATTGATATTATATACAGGGCCCTGCTCTACAGCCAATTGCGCCATACCGTGGTTGTTATAATCTTCTTCGGTCAGCTTTAGTATTGGTTTGTTCAGCATGTCTGAAAGCCAGATCACCGCTTTCTTCTTTAAGATATTATCCCATACACAATCTTTCACCAGCCATGGAGTATTAAAGCGGGTCAGGTCTGATGCTGCATCTACATCCAGAACAAATTCTACATGTTCTGATAATTGAAGATAAGTAGCAGGCACATCTCCTGATATTTCTCCTTCTACCGCTTTTTTAATAATTGGTGCTTTCTTACCGCTCCAGGCCATCAGGATAATTTCTCTTGCTTTGAAGATGGTTCCTATACCCATGGTAATGGCTTTGGTAGGTACATTGGCTTTACCGCCAAAGTCACGGGAAGCGTCATTACGGGTCAGGTCATCTAAAGTAACCAGTCGTGTTCCTGAGTTAGGCGCTGAACCCGGCTCATTAAAACCGATGTGGCCGGTACGACCAATACCCAGTATCTGAAGATCAATTCCCCCCAAGGCGTTGATCTTTCTTTCATACTCCAAGCAAAAGGCAGGGATATCATCTTGCGGAAGAGTCCCATCAGGGATATGCACGTTAGCTTTATCGATATCGATATGTGAGAAAAGGTTCTCATACATAAAGGTCACATAGCTTTGCACGGCATTAGGCTTCATTGGGTAGTATTCATCCAGGTTAAAGGTGATCACATTTTTAAAGCTCAGGCCTTCTTCCTTGTGCAGGCGAACCAGCTCGGCATAAACACCCAGCGGGGTTACGCCTGTGGCCAGGCCAAGCACTACCTGCTCGTTCCTGTCCTGCTTAGAACGGATCAGGTCGGCTATGCGCCGCGCTACCGATACCGAGGCTTCTTTCTGGTTTGCAAATACGCTCACCGGCAACTTCTCATACCGGGTCTCTTCCAATAAATTTAATCGCGCCATGTCAAAGGTTTTAATTGATTTTGGTGTGGGTGAAAGCAAATATATTAGATATGTTTGCTTATCAGAAAGCTAATTTCATTTTAACTTTTAACACCCGGATGCCTGCTCAGAATCAAAATCTGCAAAAGCTGTTTTCTGTTGCCCAAAAGCCTGAGAAATTAGGCATTGGATTAATGTCAGGCACCTCCTTGGATGGTTTGGATATTGCGCTATGCAAATTCAAAGGCAACGGACTGAATACTCAATTCGAGCTGCTGCATTTTATCACTATACCTTATAAGCAGCACTTTAAAAACGAGGTGCACGAGGTGTTTTCCAAAAGGCTGGTCGACCTGGAAAAGATCACTTTATTAAATGCTTACATCGGTACTTTTCATGGCGAACTGGTGCTTGAAGCCTTGGCCAAATGGAACATCAAACCTGCTGAAGTAGATTTTATCGCCAGTCACGGACAAACTATTTATCATGCGCCCAAGAGACTGCACAAGCAGAAAGAATATCCCAATGCCACCCTGCAAATAGGCGACGGCGATCACCTGGCAGTAAAAACAAGCATCCTCACCATCAGCGATTTCCGCCAGAAACACATTGCTGCCGGAGGTGAAGGCGCACCACTGGCTTTGTATGGCGATCTATTATTGGGCAGCAAAAAAGGCGAAGACCGCATCCTGCTCAACATCGGCGGCATAGCCAACCTAACCTATTTGCCTGCCGATGGCGATATGAGTAAAGTGATCTGCACGGATATCGGTCCGGGGAATACCATGCTGGATGCTGCCTGCCGGGAGTATTTCAATCAGCCTTATGATAAAGATTCAGCAATTGCCCTATCGGGATTGGTGAATGAAGATCTGCTTGTTGCTTTACTGAATCATCCTTTTTTTAAAGAACAAGCGCCCAAAACTACCGGTCCGGAACTGTTCAACCTGGGCTACCTGGACGATGCGCAGGAAGTATCGAATACCAAAGACATCAACAAAAATGATGTGGTAGCCACCCTAAGCGCCTTTACCGCAACCAGCATTGCCAATTTCATCACCAAATACCTGCCTGCCGACAGCCATATATTCCTGAGCGGCGGTGGGGCACATAATTGCTTTGTGACTACTTATCTGAAACAATTACTGCCCAAATCTACATTGGGCGATACTTCCAGTCTTGGTATTGATCCTGATGCAAAGGAGGCTATTTTGTTTGCTTTGTTGGGGAATGAGGCGTTGTCTGGCGAGCCTGTTCAGATTGGGGATAATCCGGGGGTATTGATGGGGAAGTTTAGTTTTTGGATGTAATTAAGGAACCATAGATAGGACTTTCAGTATCAAGTTTGCTAGGAGACTTGATTAATAAATTAACGGCTATATTTATAATTTATTGATCTAAACCATTCTAAATAATGAAAAAAAAGAAAGGATTTCCCACAATAAAAACTGAAGCCGAATTCCGGGAAAAATTTCTCCAATATCAAAAAAGCGACTTCTTTGAAACGAAAATTTATTATGAGACTTTTTATCGAGATATAACCAAAGCAAGATCATTAACCATCAATGAGTTCCATTTGGACGGTGTAACCTACGATGACCTTTCATTTACTTCAATTACATTTAATAAATGTCACTTTACATCTACTAATATGAGCCGTTGGACATTTCTTGCTTGTGATTTTATCGCTTGTAGTTTCGAAGAATGTGAATTAGTATCTACGCAATTCCTCGATTGTGACTTTATTGACAGCAGCTTTTTCCCTTCCGCTCTTAGCTCGGTAGATTTTATCGACAGCCGTATAAAGAATTTAAAATTTTCTGACTGTGGAGAACTTTACAATCTGACTTTTGAAAATGATAGTTTTTATAATCTAGAATTTAATAACTGTGAACTTAGATATTCAAAGTTTGAGCGATTTATACAAAGCAAAGACACAAGTCTAATTTTTAATTTTTCCCATTTGAATAATTGTATATTTTCAGCAGCTGATTTAAGTTTTTCCAGATTTCATGATTGCGAATTTGAACACAACAGCTTTCTGAACTCCAAATTCAAAGCAGATATATTTAGTGGTTCGACACGTGCCATTGAAGACGCTTATTGTTCTATTGACTTACAGTCTATCGCGCTAAGTGAAAATCAACCTGCTGATGTTTTAAAAAGTATATTTGGAATACATTCAACAGACATAAAGCAATATACATCGGATATGACTACACCGATTAACTACCACAAAGTTTTTATTTCCTATAGTTTTAAAGATAAAGTATTTGCCAAAAGATTGAACGAGGCATTAAGACTAAAAGGAGTTTCCACTTTCTTATGGGAAAACGATGCACCAGGAGGAAAACGGCTTAAAACCATTATGTCAGAGAATATCCAAGAATATGACAAGCTGCTTTTCATAGCATCCGAAAATTCTATTAAAAGTCCCGCGTGTCAATTTGAACTTACTGAAGCAAGGGACAAGCAAAATAAGTTATGGAAGACCATTTACTTTCCGATCCATATAGACGATTTCTTGTTTAAAGTAAAAAAAGATGATGTCAGACCGAGAGAGAAGCAAGATGAGTTTTGGGCAAATATTGAGGAATTGAGGGAAATAAATTCAACCGACTTTAGCGCCTTTGCGAAAGATGATTTCGATAAGAATGAGTTTGAAAAAAGCATTCATAAACTTGTAATAGATCTAAAGAAAACTTAATAATTCAATAATTCTAAAAATTCTGATTCAGGCGACCCGCGTTAGCGATGGCAGTGGATACCGGCCTCGCGCCTAAGGCCTACAGGCGTATGAACGTACAGCGCGGCCGCAGGCAACGCCCAAATACTACATTTCCCTTTGTCATTCTGAGCGAGAGCGAAGAATCTATTACTACATATCTTGGGAACCCAACAGCTTCACGGAATAGATGCTTCGCTACGTTCAGCATGACAAGGTAGTTTATTAATTGTATGGCGTAGAACACACCCCCGCCACTACACTTTCCTGCGCGCCCCCTCTCGAGAGGGGAATTTATAACATTCGTATTACACCCTCCACTTCTATCGGTAATATCCTTTATTCGAATTTCCCTTTCAACGCGGCCAGCTTAATGGCCATGTCGGTTTCGGGTTGATGTTGCGCTTTTTTCTCCGGTGCCGGTTTATGCTGATATTTTGGTTGCTCGCGGGGCCTTTGTTGCTGCTCGCGTGGTTCGTGTGCCTTCATCGATAAAGATATCCGCTTGCGGTTCACATCCACTTCGGTCACCGTTACCTCAACTTTTTGATGAACTTTTAATACCTCGTTCGGATCTTTGATATAGCGGTGCGTGATCTGGCTCAAATGCACCAAACCATCCTGGTGAACACCGATATCTACAAAAGCGCCAAAGTTGGTAATGTTGGTTACGATACCCGGAAGCTTCATGCCGACTCTCAAATCGGTCATGGCATTCACCCCTTCAGTAAAGCTGAATGCTTCAAATTGCTCACGAGGATCGCGGCCTGGTTTGGCCAGCTCTTCCATAATGTCATTCAGCGTTGGCAGGCCGACCGTTTCCGTCACATATTTCTGCAACGGGATACTTTTGCGCAACTGCTGATTGCCCATCAGATCCTTAACGGAGCATTTAAGGTCTTTAGCCATCTGTTCCACCACATTATATCTTTCCGGGTGAACGGCGCTGGTATCTAATGGGTTTTCGGCATCCCGGATACGGAGGAATCCCGCTGCCTGCTCATAAGCTTTATCACCCAAACGGGCCACTTTCTTCAGCTGATCGCGGCGTTTGAAGGCCCCGTTCTCATTGCGGTAATCCACAATATTCTGTGCCAACTGCGGACCAAGGCCCGATACATAAGCCAATATCTGCTTGGATGCTGTATTTAATTCGACCCCGACGGCGTTTACGCAACTGATCACCGTATCATCCAGTGAGCTTTGCAGTTTATTCTGATCTACATCATGCTGATATTGGCCAACACCGATTGATTTTGGGTCGATCTTCACTAACTCAGCCAATGGATCCATCAAACGGCGACCGATTGAAACAGCACCCCTCACAGTTACATCCTTATCCGGGAACTCCTCGCGGGCAGCTTCTGATGCGGAATAAATCGATGCTCCGCTCTCATTCACCATTACAATATTTATTGACGGCAGGTTCAGGTTGCGGACGAATAATTCTGTTTCGCGCCCTGCTGTTCCGTTGCCTATAGCAATGGATTCTATTGCATATTTACTTACCAGGTGCTTAGTCGTTTTCTCAGCTTCTGCTACACCCCCTGCCCCGGTATGCGGGAAAATGGCAGTATATTCCAATAGTTTACCCTGTTCATCCAGGCATACCACTTTGCAACCTGTGCGGAAGCCCGGGTCGATGGCCATGGTGCGTTTCTGGCCAAGCGGAGCAGCCATTAATAGTTGACGGGCGTTTTCAGCAAACACACGTATCGCTTCTTCATCAGCTTGTTTTTTGGTAAACAGACGAATTTCCGTCTCCATAGATGGTTTCAGCAAGCGCTTGTAGCCATCGGTTATTGCCAGTTGAATTTGGCGTGATGAATCATTATTGCCATTTACAAAAAGACCTTCTAATAATTGTATTGCCCCATCTTCTTCGGGTTGAATATCGAGCCAAAGTATTTCCTCTTTCTCACCACGGCGCATAGCCAGTATACGGTGTGATGGTGCTGATTTTACAGGCTCTGTCCAGTCGAAATAATCTTTGTATTTAATGCCCGCCTCCTCTTTCCCTGTAATAACTTTTGATTGAAAAGTGCCCTGCTCTAAAAAAAGCGAGCGCATTTTGGTACGTACTTCAGCATTCTCGCTGATATGCTCGGCAATGATGTCCCTTGCTCCCGCCAATGCTTCTTCCACGGAGTTTACGCCTTTTTCCTCGTCTATATATTTCGCTGCTTCCAGTTCAAGATCAACTCTCTTTTGCTCCAATACCAGGTCAGCTAAAGGCTGCAAACCTTTTTCGCGCGCAGCAGTAGCACGCGTTTTGCGTTTCGGGCGGTATGGCAGATAGATATCCTCCAGCAACACCATCGTCTCTGCCTCGTTGATCTGTTTCTCCAGCTCCGGTGTCAGCTTACCCATTTCGGTAAGCGATTTCAGGATGGCTTCGCGGCGTTTGTCCAAGTCGCGGAGTTGCTGTATGCGATCGCGGATGGCGGCTACCTGAACTTCGTCCAGGCTGCCGGTCATTTCTTTACGGTAACGCGAAATAAAAGGAACGGTTGCGCCTTCATCCAGCAGGCTCACGGTGGTGCTCACCTGTTTTTCGGCAACAGACAATTCAGCGGCAATCTTTTTATGGTGAGTGGTCATATCTCAAAATTATAAGGATTGCGAAGTTGCCACTCTTTAGGCAGAAAGAGAAGTGGTGTGTAAAAGTATTTTGCGTTTTATGGTATGGTGATGTAGCATTCGGGACACGCCTATCGTAATCCTAAATAACTAACAGATTAGATCACTGTCAGTTCATAGTTAATCAAGCAGGACGGGGTTGGGTGGGTAGTGCAATCCTGCGTTGGTATGGGGATTCTATTCTCTGGCCTTTGTTGGCACTTTGGGCTCTGTTTATATTTGATATCTTTATATCACTACTTAAACCAGACATGAACCCATTCACAGACCAATACAAAAAGCTAAGCAATTCGGAATTACTTTGGATTGTTAATAATCCTGACGACTATCAATTATTAGCTATTGATGCTGCGAAAACTGAACTCGCCTCAAGGCAACTTACATTGGAAGAAATGACCATTGCAGAAAATGAGGTAAAGGTTAGACATAACGCGGAACGTGCTAAAACAGAAAAGGACCTTGCTTTAAAAAATATACTTAAAAAGACTATGAATTCGATGGCCGATATAATAAAAAGGCCGGCACCCAAATACAAAATCAAGGTAATCCTCAGTATAATACTAAGCCTGATATTCCTTTTTCAAGCTTTCAGTCGAATTGACTTGCTCAAGTTTATGTTAACTTACAACGACGCCAGATGGGATTTGCCAACTGTTTTCTTATTCATTCCATGGCTGACGATCATCATCGGTTTACTTTTATTTTGGTTTCACAAAAAAGCAGGGTGGATCGTTTTATCGGCATACATTGCATACGAAGCCTGTTACTCAACTATCGAATTTTTTGTGTGGACATTTCAGGATTATCCCGAAAGCCCTTTGTTAAAAAGAGCGATTTCACCAATGACTTATTTACCATCCCTATTCTTCCTCGCGCTCTTTTTCTCCGGAATGCTATGGGCCATTTGCCGAGGCGACATTCGATCCGATTATCACATAAGTAGGAAATCATCATTACAGACCATCGTCTTTTCATTTATAGCAACCGCATTGCTTTGTTGGTTGCATTTAGTTTAAACGCCTAGCTGGTTTAAGTCTTCCGCAGGGCGACTTAAATCCCACAGGAAAATGAAGGACTTTGTACGGGTTCGTGTACCTAAAGTTTATTCTGGGGAAAAGATATATCTCTGCTATAAATACCGGACACAGTCCTGCTAGTCATCATTGATTTAAGAGCGCTGCGCTGAATTCTTAAACCAGTTCGGGGAGAAAAATCTTATCCAAGATTTATGATAAAATCCTTAACCCGGTCGTAAGTCAAATTGTATTTAACGGTTAGTTCATTTTTAGAAAAGGGAGTACCAACCTTTAAGTAAGCTAATAAAATATGTTCTGCCTCTATGCAATACCATTTTTGAAGCAATTTGGCCTCAAGAAATGACATTTTTAATATGAGCTCGGCTTTGTTTGTAAGCGGTATTTTTTCAAGGATAATCGACGTTTGGGCCGAGTCGAAAGTACTTTCGATGCTCTCAATCAACTGAAAAATATCAATGCTTAATTGTTTAAAGGTCTTAAGTATCACACTACCGGCCTTGGGGTCTTTTAATGATTCATCAATAATAGCTAACAGTAGATGCTCCGAGTCGACGTAATCATATCCGAATTGCGCAGCCAGTTTTCCAGATGAATGAATTATATCTCGTACTAAATCTGAAAAAGCTGCACTTTCCATTTCTAAAAATAATTAATTGCCTCTACCTTCCAAAATGACACTCCCCCAACACTAACCATCGTTCCCAATTTTGACTTTACAACATTATTATGCAAATTTGCACTGCTTATAGAGAAAGACGGAGGGATTAGACCCTGCGAAGTCTTAGCAACCTGTGCTTACAAGGTGCTACGTTCTACTTATCCGCCTCAAAAATGGATAGGACAGATAAGCGAAAGTCAACGTTATACCCGACTTTTCGAAATAAGCCCTTTTTAGATGTGAGATTTGAGATATGAGATTTGAGATGGTTATTTTAACTTTCTTTCCCTCGCGTCAAGACTCTCTATTCTAAGATTTGAGATATCTGTGTGTGTGATTTGGATAATAAGCTATTCTCCTGTCTCACATCTCATATCTCACATCTCAAATCTAAGAGAATGGACATAAGAAGAGAACTAGAGAAACGCATACTGGTAATTGACGGGGCAATGGGTACCATGATACAGCGGTACCAATTGACCGAGGAGGATTTTCGTGGGGAAAGGTTCCGTAATCACCCTTCGGATCTGAAGGGTAATAATGATTTGCTGAATATTACGCGTCCGGATGTGATCAAAGCTATCCACCAGGAGTATATTGATGCGGGGGCCGATATTATCGAGACCAATACCTTCAGCACGCAACGTATTTCCCTGGCCGACTACCACATGGAAGAGCTGGGTTATGAACTGAGCTACGAGGGCGCACGTATTGCCCGGGAGGTGGTGGACGAACACAACAAAAAACATCCTGAAAAACCGCGCTTTGTTGCCGGTGCTGTTGGTCCGACCAACCGTACAGCTTCCATGTCGCCTGATGTAAATGATCCGGGTTTCCGTGCCGTTACTTTTGATGACCTGGCCGAGGCTTATTATGAACAGGTGCGCGGGTTGGTGGACGGCGGCTCTGACCTGTTACTTATCGAAACCATCTTCGATACGCTGAATGCTAAAGCGGCCATTTATGCGATAAAACGATACGAGCAGGAGTGCCGTGCAGCGGGCAAAGACCGTTCTTTCTACCGCAGCACTTCCAATATCATGATTTCGGGTACTATTACCGATGCATCAGGACGCACATTGTCCGGGCAGACGGTAGAAGCTTTCTGGAACTCGGTTCGCCATGCAGATCTGTTGTCTGTTGGCTTGAACTGCGCCTTGGGCGCCAAGGAAATGCGCCCGCATTTGCAGGAACTTGCCGAAAAGGCTAACGTGTTTATTTCTGCCTATCCAAATGCAGGCTTGCCGAACGAATTTGGAGGCTATGATGAAATGCCGCACGAAACGGCGCATTTGATCGAAGATTTCCTGGATTCGAACATGGCGAATATCGTCGGCGGTTGCTGTGGCACCACGCCTGAACATATCCGTTGCATTGCTGAAAAAGCAGCCAAAGCAACGCCAAGAATCAGGCCCGAAACCAAACCATTTCTGCGTTTAAGCGGACTGGAGTCGGTTAACCTGACTCCCGAAACTAACTTTGCCAATATCGGCGAGCGTACCAATATCACCGGGTCGCCTAAATTTTCTAAACTTATTTTGGGTGAGGATTATGAAGGTGCATTGGTGGTAGCCCGTCAGCAGGTAGAAGGTGGTGCACAGGTAATCGACGTGAATATGGACGAGGGGATGATCGATTCGGAAGCAGCGATGGTGAAGTTTTTGAACCTCATCGCATCTGAGCCGGATATTGCCAAACTGCCGATCATGGTCGATTCATCCAAATGGACGGTGATCGAAGCCGGTTTAAAATGCCTGCAGGGAAAAGGCATCGTCAACTCCATATCGCTGAAAGAAGGTGAAGATAAATTTAAGGACCAGGCACGAAAGATATTAAGCTATGGCGCTGCCGTGGTGGTAATGGCTTTTGACGAACAGGGCCAGGCTGATTCCTTAGCACGTCGTATCGAAATATGCAAACGCAGCTATGATATTTTAGTAAACGAAGTAGGTTTCCCACCCCAGGATATCATTTTCGACCCGAATATACTTACCGTTGCTACGGGTCTGGAAGAACACAATAATTACGCAGTCGACTTTATAGAAGCGACCCGCTGGATCAAACAAAACCTGCCGCTGGCTAAAGTGAGCGGTGGGGTAAGTAATATTTCGTTCTCATTCCGCGGTAACAATGTGGTGCGTGAGGCTATGCACTCGGCATTCCTGTACCACGCTATCAAAGCCGGTCTGGATATGGGTATCGTCAACGCCGGGATGTTGGAGGTTTATGAGCAGATACCAAAAGAACTGCTTGAAAAAGTAGAAGATGTATTGTTAAACCGCCGCCCGGATGCCACTGAACGATTGGTAGAGTTTGCCGAGACCGTAAAAAGCAAAGGCAAAGAGATAGTGAAGGATGAGGAATGGCGCAAGGAACCGGTTGAGAAGCGTTTATCACATGCTTTGGTAAAAGGCATTATTGAATACCTGGATGATGACGTGGAAGAAGCTCGTCAGAAGTTTGCCAAACCATTGGAGGTGATCGAAGGGCCGCTGATGGATGGTATGAACGTAGTAGGCGATCTTTTTGGAGCCGGAAAGATGTTTCTTCCGCAGGTGGTTAAATCTGCCCGTGTGATGAAGAAAGCCGTGGCTTATTTATTACCATTCATCGAACTTGAAAAAGCAAATAACGCCGATGCCGACCAGCGCAGCAATGCCGGCAAGGTACTGATGGCTACTGTAAAAGGCGACGTACATGACATTGGTAAAAACATTGTCGGCGTGGTGCTGGCCTGCAACAATTTCGAGGTGATAGACCTCGGGGTGATGGTTCCGCCGCAAAAGATCATTGAAGAGGCGAGAAAGCAGCAGGTAGATATTATCGGCCTGAGTGGCTTGATCACGCCATCATTAGATGAGATGGTCCATTTTGCTAAAGAAATGCAACGCGAAGGTTTTACTATTCCGCTTATGATCGGTGGTGCCACTACTTCACGCATTCATGCCGCTGTAAAAGTAGCCCCTAACTACGAGCATGGCGTGATCCACGTGCTGGACGCTTCGCGTAGTGTAGGCGTTTGCAGCAACCTGATGAATAAAGAAACCCGCGGCAGCTATATCCAAACTGTAAAAGAAGAGTATGATAAAGCCCGCGAAGCTCACCTGAACAAACGCTCAGACAAGCGTTTTGTAAGCATTGATGAAGCACGGAATTCCAGGCTGCAGATCAACCTGAATGGTTCTATCCCACCAAAACCAACTTTTACTGGTACAAAGGTATTTGAGTCGTTTCCGCTGGAGGAGCTGGTACCTTACATCGATTGGTCGCCGTTTTTCCATACCTGGGAACTGCGCGGATCGTACCCCAAAATATTCGACGACAAATATGTAGGCGTCGAGGCTAAAAAACTTTTTGATGATGCACAGGTATTGTTAAAAAGAATCATCGACGAAAAACTGCTGAAGGCAAATGCCGTCATCGGTTTCTGGCCTGCTAATAGTGAGGGTGATGATATCGAATTATACACTGACGAGAGCCGCAAGGAGGTTTTAACTACCATCCATACCCTGCGCCAGCAAGCAGAAAAAGTGAAAGGTGAGCCATATTATGCCTTATCCGATTTCATAGCGCCAAAAGATAGTGGTGTAAGGGATTACTGGGGCGGCTTTGCTGTAACATCAGGCATAGGTTGTGATGAGCTGGTGGCTGAGTTTGAAAAAGATCATGACGATTACAACAGTATCATGGCTAAAGCACTCGCCGATCGTTTGGCTGAAGCTTTTGCAGAAAAAATGCATGAGTTGGTTCGCCGCGAATACTGGGGTTACGCAAAAGATGAAACGTTAACTAACCAGGAGTTGATCAAGGAGCAATACCAGGGCATTCGTCCGGCACCGGGATATCCTGCATGCCCGGATCATACAGAGAAGCTGACTTTGTTCGGGCTGTTAAAGGCCGAAGAAAATACCGGCATACAGCTTACTGAAAGCATGGCTATGACACCGACTGCCGCAGTTAGCGGGTTCTATTTTGCACATCCGCAAGCCAGGTATTTTGGTCTGGGCAGGATCAGCAAAGACCAGATAGAGGATTATGCCAAACGCAAAAACATGCCTCTTGAGGACGTTGAACGCTGGATGGGACCGAATCTGAATTATTAAATAGGGTAGCAGTTGCAGCAATACTGTCTGAATCACTGATTACGCTGATTAAATGATTTCACTGATTATTTTTGAGCATGACCACCTGCGAAATCAGGGAAATCTGTTTAATCTGTGATTCAGACAAGCGCAATGACAAAGTATAAATTGTTATTATATATTTGATCCGACTGAATCACAAATGAAGATCACCGACCATATACAAAACGCTAAAGGCAAAACACTTTTTTCATTCGAATTGATACCGCCATTAAAGGGCAGTAGTATACAGGGGCTTTATAATGCCATCGACCCGTTGATGGAGTTTAAGCCGCCGTTTATTGATGTTACTTCTCTGCGCGAGGATTTTATCTATAAGCAGCACGAAAGCGGCTTGCTCGAAAAAGTAAGCTATCGTAAAAGACCAGGTACCATAGCCATCTGCGCGGCTATCATGAATAAATATAAAGTAGATACTGTTCCGCACCTGCTTTGCGGTGGTTTTACTAAGGTGGAGACAGAATATGCGCTGATCGACCTGCAGTTTTTGGGTATCGAGAATGTGCTGGTACTTCGGGGCGACGCGCGCCTTGCTGATGCTTCATTTGTGCCTACTCCGGGCGGACATTGTTATGCCACTGAATTGCTTGAACAGGTGGTAAACATGAACACCGGCAAATACCTGCATGATGAAAATCCGGAGAACCTGAAAACGGATTTCTGCGTGGGTGTGGCCGGTTATCCCGAGAAACATTTCGAAGCGCCGAACTTAAAAACCGACTTCAAATACCTGAAGCAAAAAGTGGATATGGGCGCTAATTTTATTGTTACCCAGATGTTTTTTGATAATAAAAAGTACTTCGAGTTTGTAAATAACTGCCGGGCTAATGGCATCAATGTTCCTATCATACCGGGGTTAAAACCGATCACTAATCCTAAACAATTGGTTACTCTTTCAAAGACCTTCCATATCGATATGCCTGAAGATCTGTGCGATGCGATAAATAATAGCAAAACTGATAAAGATGCCCGCGAAGTTGGTATTGAATGGATGATCAACCAATGTAAAGAACTGGTAGAGTTTGGCGCACCTGTTTTGCATTTTTATACGATGAGTAATGCGGGCCCGACGCGCAAAATTGCAGAGGCAATATTTTAAAGTCTGAATTTCAAGGAACAGCAGACTTACATATCACTGCGTACACTTGAAGTCAGGGCATATACAAATTTCAATAAAGGCGCTGAGATAAGTGGTTGTAGTGTTTTTTCATTCAGCTGATGCGTTTGCTATTGTGTGATTTTGTCTTATATTTATCGCCTAAACCAAGTCACAATCAGCAATGAAATTACTTTACTTTGTCTTTTTTGCGATATTACCCTCTATTCTTTTTGCTCAAACCAACTATCACCCCGGATATGTTTTAAAAAACAATGGCGATACCGTAAAAGGGTATATTGATCAGCGGGAATGGCAGGAAAGTCCTATCGTTATTGATTTTAAGGCAGCCATGGATGATAAGCAGCATTTGCAATTCGATCCGTCAAATGTTAGAGGTTTTCAAATCACAGGTATGGAAACCTACATCACCTATAGTGGGTTAATAAGCAACGATAGGAACCGCTTACCCGATTTGCCAAATCGTCTGGATACCAGCAAGATACAAGCCAGTGTGTTTTTACGTCGCTTAACTACCCGCGGGTATCTTTCACTTTACTCTCAATCAGATAGCCGGAAAACCAGGTACTTTGTAGCTGAAGGTAACTCTGTACCTGTCGAGCTTAAGTATAACCAGTATTATACCGATAATCATGATGCTATTGAACGGGCATTCTATCGTGGACAGCTGATATATTACATTGACAAATACGCATCCGGCGACCAAAAGTTAATGGATGAGGCATCACATGTTGCTTTAGAAGATGACCAGCTTGAACAAATTATCGATAAAATAAATGGGAACACCAGGTCTGCAACTATGGGCACTATCGTAAAGAACAACGGCGAAATCCTAAAAGGATTTATTGACCGTACCGATAGGGAACTAACGCCAACATCAATTGTCGTTCGTTTAAATAAAGACGACAAAAATGTATTACAGTTCGGTCCGGAGAATATTAAAAGCTTTGAGATCGAAGGGTTTGAAAAGTATATTACTTATAGTGGTTTAATCAGTAATGATAAAAACATTACTCCAGACCTACCTAACTCCCTGGATACAAGTAAAGTTCAGGCGACGATATTCCTGAGACAAATTACTACAGGGCCTCATCTTTCGCTTTATGCTCAAACAGACGAAAGAAAAACCCGGTATTTTATTGCTGAAAATGGCGCAAATCCCGTTGAATTAAAATACAATCAATATTATACCGACCATCATGATGTGATTGAAAAATCATCCTATCGTGGTCAGTTAGCATTTTATATTTATAAGTATGCTGCCGTCAACAAAAAGTTAGCTCGTGAAGCCGAAGGAGTTGCATTTGAAAAAGACCAGCTTAAAGATATCATCGATGAAATAAACGGTATTTCCAATGACCGGGAGATGAACAACAAGCCATCTAAGCTCCGCTTTTATATAGGTGGGGGATTGGCGTATACCAAAACCCAGTATAGTAACCCCAGCTTTAGTGTGTCTACACAAACAGGTATGTTATATTATGCATTCCAATCGCATTCCGTTTCTGTACTTCCGCAAATAAATGCCGGGGTTGATATATTGAATAATCCGAATGTGCAGCAATTATTTTTCAGGGTAAATACATCCTTGTCGTTTGTAAGCGTTAGTACCGCTTACCCGGTAACCAATACCCAGAACGATGATCTTTCATTTGATCAGTTTACTTTTGGCATTACACCGCAGATAATATATAATGTATACAACAAGGACAACTTTAAAATATATATTGATGGAGGTGTGGCGCTGAATTTCTCATCATACAGTTCGATGACTTTAAGCGGTCAGGCTATTAGTAACCCTGACGACGGCCCAATTCATACACCACCATTTACTTTAAACCATTTTTGGGTTAGCATTCCTTTACAAACAGGAGTCGTCATCAACAAAAAATGGGAAGCATCTTTTACTTTTACGCCTCCCACTAAAATTGTGCCCACTACTTTTGAAAAATTAACCAATGAATCATTCGCACTGGGAATCAAATTCTTTTTAAGTAGATAATAAAAAAAGAGAATTGATCACCCATGTTTCAACAGGTATTTTTTGAACCCCTCAAAATCAGTACCCAGAGATGCGGCGTGCTTGGTTTTGCCTTCCAGGCCCTTTACTTCTTCAGGTATAACGATGGCTTCTGAAATAGCTCCAGGCAATACATCCGGGAATTTGCATGGATGAGCTGTCGACAAGAACACGCCTGCGGCTTTTCCGGTTGGCTGGTTTTGCTGCCAGTCTTTCAATGCCTGCCAGGCAATAGCGGTATGAGGACAGACTACATAATTGTAGGTACTGTAGATCTTTTCAATCGCTTCTGTTGTTTCTTCATCAGTATAACTAAAACCGATCACTTTTTTGGTAAGTTCGGACGGATCTGCTTTAAACATATCAGCAATCCTAACCCAGTTGCTTGGGTTACCCACATCCATTGCGTTTGAGATAGTTTGCACCGATGGCTTAGCTTGATAAACGCCGGTTTTCAAAAACTCGGGAACGGTGTCGTTAGCGTTGGTAGCGGCTATGAATTGTTCAACAGGCAAGCCCATTTTCCAGGCCAGGATTCCGGCACCTATGTTTCCAAAGTTGCCGCTGGGGACAGAGAATACAACTTTGTCTTTATTCTGCTTCAATAACTGCGCATAGGCATTAAAGTAATAGAATGTTTGCGGTATCAACCGGGCAATATTGATCGAATTAGCGGAGGTAAGTCTGAATTTCTCATTTAATTCAGGATCGGTAAATGCCTGTTTTACCAGCGCCTGGCAATCATCAAAAGTACCGTCGACCTCAATGGCGCGGATATTTTGGCCATTGGTGGTTAATTGCAGTTCCTGTATGCCACTAACCTTTCCCTTAGGATACAGAATAGTCACCCGGGTATTTGGCACACCTAAAAAGCCAAGAGCAACGGCACCGCCAGTGTCTCCAGAAGTGGCCACCAACACATCCAATTGTTTCTCACCCTCCTCCAAAAAGTAGCTCATTACACGACTCATAAAGCGTGCACCAAAATCTTTAAATGCAAGCGATGGACCATGCCAAAGCTCCAGCACATTCACACTGTCTTCCAGCGAAACAACCGGCGCATAAAAATTGATGGCATCGTGTATGATCGTTTTTAAATCACTTGCAGGTATGTCATCACCCAAAAGGTTTTGAGCCACATGAAAAGCGATCTCAGGCAGCGTATAACCGTCTAAATTATTCAGAAACTTGTCGTCAAGTTTGGGTATTTGAACAGGCATATACAGGCCCCTGTCTTGCGGCATACTATTAAAAACAGCCTCTTTAAATGAGACCTGGTGGGAAGTATTGTTGGTACTGTAAAATTTCATTTTCTTATCTTATTGTCATTGCGAGCGATAGCGTGGCAATCGCATACTATACAGGGCGAAGAAGCATAGTTCGCGATTGCCACGCTATCGCTCGCAATGACAGTGTTTTATTTGTTTTATATCACTCTCGGACCCTGGTCATTAATATCCGATACATAAATATTTGACCCGATACCGACGGCAGCCAGATGCTTTTGCAATTTCTGGGATATTTTCCTGGCTTCTTCCTCACTTTTTGTAAACGCGAAAACCGACGGACCGGAACCTGAGATACCAAAACTTACTGCACCCATTTCCATGGCCATTTCGCGCATTTTATAAAAATCAGGGATCAGCATAGAACGCACAGGCTCTACCAAAATATCCTTCATACTGCGGCCAATCAGGTCGATATCATTCATGAACAGGCCGCTTACCAGTCCGGCGATATTGCCCCATTGGGTTACTGCATCTTTCATGCGTATCTTATCGCGAATGATCTGCCTGGCCTCGCGGGTAGGTACGTCGACATCGGGGAATACAATAGCACAATACAGCCCCCTCGGGTGCGGTAATCTTATGACATCCAGCGGTTCATAACTGCGAATAAGCACAAAACCACCCATCAGCGCAGGCGCTACATTATCTGCATGGCCATGTCCGCAAGCCATTTCTTCACCTTTCATAGCAAATGGTAACAGTTTGGCCACGTCGGTTTCATCACCTAATAATGTTTTGGCAGCAAACAAACCAGCCACTGTACTTGCTGAGCTTGAGCCCAGGCCACTGCCTATCGGCATTTTTTTGTGAAGCTCGATATCCAGACCAATGTCAGTCCGGTCGATGCTTTTCAAATAGTGTTGAACACTCACGCTAACCGTATTTTTAGCGGGGTCAAGTGGCAGGCGGCCGTTGTCGCCGGTTATTTTGCTAATGGTGATTCCTGGCTTATCAGTTACCCGCATAATCACTTCATCTCCAGGTTCATTGACGGCAAAACCCAGTACATCAAACCCACAAACCACGTTAGCTACAGTTGCCGGGGCAAAAACTTGTATAGAATTTTTCATATTAATTGGCCCCCACGTTGATTAAGTCAGCAAATACACCGGCGGCGGTAACTTCAGCACCAGCACCCGGGCCTTTAACTACTAATGGGCGGTCTTTATAACGATCTGTTGTAAACGAAATAATATTATCACTACCTGAAAGCATGTAGAAAGGATGGCTTTCGTCCACCATTTGCAGCGTAATAGCCGCCTTTCCATCCTCGAGTTTGCCAATATATCGTAGCACTTTTTTCTCTTTTTCGGCCCGTTCCTTTAACTCGGTAAAGTAGGCATCTTCCTGTTTAAGCGCCGCATAAAAATCCTCTACGGTTTGCGCTTCCATACAGCTTTTTGGCAGGATGTTGTCAATCTGAATATCAGCTGCTTCCATTGGATATCCTGCATCGCGGGCAAGTATTAATATCTTGCGCATAAAATCGGTTCCGCGCAAATCATCACGTGGATCGGGCTCGGTGTAGCCTTTTTCCTGCGCCAGTTTTACCACATCGTGGAAATTGGCGTCACCTTTAAAATGATTAAAGATGAAGGAGATAGTTCCGGAAAGAATAGCCTCAATACGTTTTACACGGTCACCGCTGCTCATCAGGTCTTTAAGAGTACGGATGATTGGTAGCCCTGCACCCACATTGGTTTCGTAGAAGAAATCAACGCCATGCTGACGTGCTGCGTCGCGGAAAGTTTTGTATTGTTTATAATCCGCCGAATTGCCGATCTTGTTACAGGTAACTACAGATATGTTCGATTTGAACACCTGCTCGTAAACCCCGATAGGCTGCGGACTTGCGGTATTATCTATAAACACGCAGTTCGGCAGGTTCATCTCTTTCATTCTCTTCACGAACGCATCTAAGTCTGCCTTTTCATTCGACTTCTGCAGTTCATCCTGCCAGTTGTCCAATGAAAAACCATCAGAGTTGAATATCATTTTACGGGTATTGCTGATGCCTACAATTTTTACCTGGATACCATTATTCTGTTTCAAAAACTCACTGTGCTCATTTAATTGGCGGAACAAGGTAGTACCGATATTACCTGTGCCAAGACAAAACGCGTGTAACGTTTTATTCAGCTGAACAAAGAAGGCATCGTGCACCGCATTCAAAGCTTTTGCCAGATCGCTTTGCGAAATAATTACGGAGATATTGTACTCAGATGATCCCTGTGCAATAGCCCGCACATTAACACCATTTCGGCCCAGTGCATGAAACAATTTACCGGATATACCAGGTGTTTGCTTCATGTTTTCGCCTACGATGGCCAGTATGGACAGGTTTTGTTCGATATCAGGTTGATCCAGCTTAGTTGCCAAAAGCTCAAGTTCAAATTCTTGCTCAATTACCCTTTGTGCTTTTGCTGCATCATGCGGGTTAACGGCAAAGGTGATGCTGTGTTCAGATGACGATTGCGTGATCAGGATAATATTGATTTGCTCACGGGCCAGCAGTGAAAATAATCGTCCACTAAATCCTGACTTACCTACCATTCCGCTACCCTGAACATTGATGATGCTGATATCACTTATCGATGATATCCCCTTGATAGGTAACGAAGATGCTTTGCAATGGTGCTGAATAACAGTTCCTTCAAAATCTACCTCAAAAGTATTTTTTATAACGATCGGTATTTTCTTCAGAAATGCCGGGATCATGGTTGGCGGATAGATTACCTTTGCGCCGAAGTAAGACAGCTCCATAGCTTCGGTGTAAGTCAACTCTGGTAGTGAAAATGCTTTTTTGACCATACGTGGATCGGCGGTCATCATACCGTTTACATCGGTCCAGATCTGTATTTCGGATGCATTTAAGGCTGCTCCAAATATAGCTGCAGTATAATCACTCCCTCCACGTCCAAGTGTGGTGATCTGTCCGGCATCATTGGAGGCAATAAATCCGGTTACAAACAACATTTTACCAGAGTTTTCCTGTATAAAGCCTTTGATCAGCAATTCGGTCAAGTCCATATTCACTTTGGCGTGGCCGAAATCGTTGTCAGTTTTGATCAGTTCGGAGGCATCTACAAATAAGGCTTCAGGGAAGTATTGTGCCGCTATTTTACTGATCATCAGTGTAGAGCAACGCTCCCCATAGCTTAAGATCAGGTCTTTAGTTTTAGCAGTAAGCTCGCGAAGGGTTGATACACCCTGCAATAATTCCTCGATATGATTGAAATTGATCTTTAATCTTGTATAAGCCGGGTTTTGGTTCTGTACGCTCAATAAGGCACGCACCATATCAAAATGACGTGTTTCCAGTTCCGCCAGTTGAGCGGTAAAATCTTCACCTTTTGATGCCTTTTCGGCCATAGCAGAAAGCAGGTTGGTAACTCCGCCCATGGCAGATAAGACCGTTATCGGCTTTTCGCCAGCTTCGTATTCCTTTTTCAATATGTCTATAACGGTGCTGATGCTTTGCGCCGAACCGACTGAAGTGCCGCCGAATTTTAAAATCTTCATTGTAATAAAGTAAAAAAGCCTCCCTCTTTTCGGAGGAAGGCTTGCTGTTGTTTTTTTATGTTTTACACCACAAGATTATCTTCCTCCGGAAATCAATCCGGTGGTAGTTGTTGTTGTAATTATGGTGCTGTTAATTATCATGTATTGTCTGTAAAGTAAGTAGATATTTTTTGAATATGCAAATAGTAATTGCTTTTAATTTCTGAAGATGGAATTTATGGATTATATCGGACAGTTCAGCGGTTTGCAGAAAAACCTGTCATATAACAAATTGAAGGCCTTTCAACCGACAATTATTTTTCTGAAATTCATAGGTAGATGTAGAAAGGTTTAGGGGGTTACTTTCGTACCGCCACGAAACTAAATAGATAGTTTTAATTAAAAAAATTTACTTTGTAACAATAGCGATACTATTTGCTTCACCATATTTAGGTAGAATCACCATCGTATTATTTTTCCAGTAAACAGCATTGTTTTTCTTTGGAGTGGTACTGGTTTGCACTCCCGCCAAATAGACATCGGTTTCATTTAATGCAATATCATTAATAATTGTGCCCAATGGGAATTTAGTTAATTCGCCGTTTTTCCAGGTGCCTCCATAAGGTCCATGACTGTCCCTCCCCGAAACACATACATCGGAACCGTTGATAGCAATTCCATTGGCCATAAATGCCAGGCCGCCCAGATTTAAAGGAACTGCTACACCATTTTTCCAATAGGTGGCTCCTCCGGTACTGCCTACAAAACCGGCCAAGTACACGTTACCCCCATCAATAAGTATATCCGAGCAATTACCAATATCGGTAGTTGCCAATACCGTGTCTTTACCGTTTTTCCAATAACTGGCATGGTTATCATTGCTAAAACCGGCCACATACACGTCATTGCCGCTTACAGCAATAGCGGAGGCCGCAGAGGCCGATGTATTATCGCCTAATGTGGTTTGTGTTGAATTTTTCCAATATACCGCTGTTGATTGAATGACGCCGATAGTACCGCTCACATAAACATCCGCTCCGCTAACTGCTATGCCGCTCGCCCTGGTGTCCTCGCTTCCGTCACTGAGCTTAATGATCGTTCCATTTTTCCAATAGCATGCCGTCGCATTGCCTAAACCCTGGCGGGTAAAGCCAGACATATAAACATCCATCCCGCTAACCGCGATAGAAGTAACTACCGAATTGAGTGAGCTATCGCCAAAAGCCGTAGCTACCCCGTTTTTCCAATAAGTGGCCACAAAGTTTCCGTTTGAAGCAATGGTAAAACCACCCACATAAACGTCAACCGGTTTTGGCTGTTGAGGTGGTATTTTTTCGCCTTTCATACACGATTGTATGGCAAACATGATCACTAAGGCGAAAAGTAGTAAAGATTTTGATCTCATAAATAAACCAGAGTATTGTATAGCAATTGAAATTATTTCTCAACAACAATAGTTTACCTTGAAATAATTGAGGGGGCGAACCTTGTCAGCGCGCTGATATATAAAGTTTCAGGCGGGAAATTTGTTTTGAGTTTTATGAAAATGATTTTATGCAAACGAAATATTGGATGATTGATCCAAATCGAACTGACACTAAAACTGTCTGCTAATTTTTCAGCTATCAAGCCATTTCTCCTTAATTTCAGGCACCTTGCTAAAATTGATACCTTTGCAAACTCATGGAGGGACTTGTAACAAAATCGACCGGTAGCTGGTACCAGGTATTAACCGATGATGGGCAAAAGTATGATTGCCGTATCAAGGGTATATTTCGTACCAAGGGCATCACCACTACTAACCCCATTGCAGTAGGTGATCGTGTCGATTTTGAGCTGGAACCTGAACAGGGAACGGGTGTGATCACTAAACTCCAACCGCGTAAGAATTATATTATCCGGAAATCGATCAACCTGTCAAAACAGGCACAGATCCTTGCTGCTAACCTTGACCAGGCATTGCTGGTCGTTACATTAGCTTCACCTCGTACTTCATTAGGCTTTATTGACCGCTTTTTGGTTACAGCTGAGGCTTATGATATCCCTGCTGCACTAGTATTTAATAAACTAGATCTTTTCAGCGATGAAGGACTTGAAATACTGGCTGATTACAGATCTATTTACGAAAACATAGGCTATCCATGTTTTGAGGTATCGGCCCTGAATGGCACCAATGTAGAACAAGTATCCACCATCATAAAAGATAAGATGACACTGTTCTCGGGTCATTCGGGTGTAGGTAAATCAAGCCTGATCAACGCGCTGGTGCCCGAGCTTCAACTACGTACTACCCAAATATCCGAGTGGCATGACAAAGGCGTTCATACCACAACCTTTGCCGAAATGTTCGAACTGCCGCAAGGCGGTTATATCATCGATACACCCGGCATTCGTGAGTTGGGCGTGATCGACATAGAAAAAAATGAATTGAGCCATTTCTTCCCCGAAATGCGCGCCCTTTTGAACCAATGCCGCTTTAATAGCTGCCGTCATATCAATGAGCCTGGCTGTGCTGTGATCAAGGCTGTTGAAGAAGGCGAGATCGAGCTATCCCGCTATGAAAGCTATTTGAGCATTTATAACGGAAATGATACGAGGGCGTGATTAATGGGGAGCGATAGCTATACCGAACGCTGTTGATCGCTTGCTGAGATATACAGGTACACCATTTTTCCAATACGTAGCCACCTTTACGCCGTTAGCGTCTGTTGTTGAGCCGGCAATATATACGTCAGCACCGTCCAAAGCAATAGCGAAAGCCTCGCTATTGGATGTTCCATCAGTAAGTTTGGTAATCACACCATTTTTCCAATATGTCGCTATTGTGTGACCACCGTAAACTCCATAACCGGCCACATATGTATCGTTACCGTTTAAGGCAATTGCATACGCCCATGAGTCTGATAAGGTATCTGTTAGTCTTGTTGCTATACCATTTTTCCAGGAAGTTGCGATGCTATGATCATTAGCACTGCTAAAACCCGCCATGTAGACATCATTGCCATTTACTGCAACTCCGTGAATTTCGCCATATTTATCAGGTATTAATATAGCAGGCGCGCCATTATTTTTCCAATAAGTAGGTACCCATTGGTAAGTAGTACTCGACGCCCTTGAGTCGCCCGCAAAAAACAGGTCGGCGCCGTTAGTGGCCATCGCATAGGCGTCAGAGCCTTCCCATCCAAGTGGGAGCATTGTTGCAACATTGTTTTTCCAGTAAACAGCAGAAGGTAATATATATTTATCGGCTATAAACCCACTGATATAAATATCGCTGCCTATAAAGGTTATACCATATGCATCCGACAGAGTTGTACCATTGTCGAGCCTTGTCATCAGGCCATTTTTCCAATAAGCTGCAGCCTGGTAAACAGGCTCAGGAGCACCGATGTTACCAACAACATATATGTCGCCGTTTGGCCCTTTAGCTACTGCCCTTGCTTTCGAGCTAAAAGAGCTATCAGTAAGCTTGATGGCTGTTCCGTTTTTCCAATAAACGGCCATAGTGTTGCCATTATTGGCTAATGTAGACCCTGAAACGTATACATCAGCTCCTGTAGTTGGTTTAGGTGAGGGGGCCGGCGTTCCGCCCTTTTTACACGATGTGATCGCAAGTGCAATAATCAAACAAAATGGCAGGCAATTTTTAAATTTCATGTGATAAAAAAGTGATTTGGTTTTTATAATAAGGTTAAACGTTTTCATAGATAAAGCTATAATGCGAGGCATTTCAGTACACATATCTGAACAATCAATGAGGTATTACTACCATTCCATACGCGTTGCCACTCTTCGCGAGTTGCACTGCCTTTCCATTTTTCCAGTATATGGCGCCAAAAGCATTTGTACCTGCGATATAGATATCACTGCCATTTACTGAAATAGCGCAGCCTTGCGAATTTGACGCTATATCTGTTAACTGCTGCTGAACACCATTTTTCCAATAAGTAGCTACATTTAGCGCATTATAGACAGACGTGCCGGCGATGTATACATCATTGCCTTCTAAAGCAATCGCTTCTGCTGCCGAATTCGTTGAACTGTCAGTAAGCATCCCGGATACTCCGTTCTTCCAATAAGTAGCTACGTATTTGCCATTTTGAGCCAGCGTGTATCCGGAGAGGTGAACGTCTGTACCATTTACTGCTATTGCAGTCGAAAACGTAGAGGATAAAGCATCGGCTGGCATAATAAGTGATCCATTCTTCCAATAGGTTGCTGTAAAATGGCCATCCTGGGGGTCGGCAATTGTTCCCGAAACATAAATATCATTCCCAACTGCTACCACTCTCCGCGGAGTAAAGCTGGGTGCTTTACCGGGCAGGCTGGTCGGAGCTCCGTTTTTCCAATACGTTGTTACCATGTAAACATAGGGGTTAGGATCGATAGCATATCCGGCTACAAGAATCCCTTCAGAATTCATAGCAATAGAATAGGTCTCAGAAGTTTCTGACGACAGTACATTTTTGACCCCATTTTTCCAGTACACAGCAAATGGCGAATTACCGGTCATCTCATAGCCCGCAACATATACATCGCCCCCATTCACAAGAATTGCTTTGCCGAAAGAATTAGATGAGCTGTCAGTTAGTTTAGTAATCACGCCATTTTTCCAATACGCTGCTACACTTTTTCCGTTGGTAGAAATTATATTCCCGGCGACATAAGTGTCCACATTATCAGTTTCTGGCTTTGGTGAAGGGTTAGGCGGATTACCTTTTTTGCAAGAGTTGATAGCAATAACAGCAATCAAAAGTAGAAGAGGGTAAATTTTTAATCTCAAGCTAGATAAGGTTAAGTACAAAATATAATGTTCTGGCCCAATTGAGGCCTTTGTCAAATATAATAGTTTCCGAAGACAAATTTCCGACTTTGTTTTATCTTGCTCAACAAACTATTAATACCAATGAGAGCAGTCCTTCAACGCGTTACACAAGCCAGTTGTACAGTAGATGGTAAAATTACCGGGGAGATCAAAAATGGATTTTTGGTTTTACTTGGAATTGAAGATGCCGATACCGATGAGGACCTGCAATGGCTTGCTCAAAAGATCGCTTCGATGCGGGTATTTGGAGATGAAAATGGCCTGATGAATAAAGCCCTTGCAGATGTGAATGGCAATATATTACTGATCTCCCAGTTCACGTTGTTCGCATCAACCAAAAAGGGAAACCGTCCCGGATTTACGCGGGCGGCTAGACCAGATAAGGCTATACCGATGTATGAGCAAATGATCAAAGCATTGGAAGAATTGACGAACAAGAAAGTGGCTACAGGCATATTTGGAGCCGATATGAAGATAAGTCTACTCAACGATGGTCCGGTTACCATAATAATAGACACGAAAAATCGCGAATAGAATCAACCCGAATTTCACGAATTCATATGTCACACTATTAGTGAAATTCGTAAAAATTAATGTAATTAGTGTTTATCATTATGGCGGATATTTTATTTAAAGAAGAATCTTATAAAATAATTGGTGCATGTTTTGAAGTGCACAAAATCTTAGGTCACGGGTTTAAAGAAGCTGTTTACAAAGACGCTCTAGAGTTAGAATTTAATAAAGTAGAAATACCTTTTCTGAGAGAAAAGGCATACAGCATTATTTATAAAGAACAAAAGCTTAAGCATTATTTCGTAGCTGATTTTGTAGTACATGACAATATTATACTCGAAATAAAAGCAGGCAGCTACATTGGAGAACCGTATTTGAAACAAACATTAAATTACTTAAAGGCATCTGGCTTACGTTTGGGCATGGTGGTTAACTTCGGTAGTCCGTCCCTTGAATATCAGCGAGTAATATTTTAATTAGAGACACTAATCTCACGAATTGAATCTAATTATACCATTTAAAAAGCTGATTGTAGAATATGTGTAATTCGTAATAATTAGAAAAATTCGTGTTTATATTATGGAAATTAAAGAAGCGCAACATCTTGTAGATGAATGGATAAAAACAACCGGTATCCGTTACTTTAACGAACTGACCAATACTGCCATTTTAATGGAAGAAGTGGGCGAGGTAGCCCGGATAATGGCAAGACAATATGGTGAGCAATCGTTTAAGAAATCGGATACGGAAGTGAATCTTGCCGACGAGATGGCTGATGTGCTTTTTGTGCTGATCTGCCTGGCGAACCAGACCGGAATTGACCTGACAGATGCACTGGAAAAAAACCTGCAGAAGAAAAGCATCCGCGATACCGACAGGCACAGGAACAACGAGAAGCTTAAATAGGCGCGAACCGTTTCGGGCAAGAAAGCATCCATTTCAAACAATTTACAAAATGGAAAAAATTAAAAAAACTTGTCATGAAACGTGTATTAACAATAGCGCTTATCGCATTTATACTTACCGGGTGCAAACAGGCATCCGTCCCTGAACTGGATCTAAAAGTTGCAACCCTTGAAAAAGCCAAAGCCAGCCCTGTAAGTGAAAACGCAGATAAAATTGCCGACACAAATGGTGCCGTCGCAAGCAGCCCACCACAGATTATCTCTGACACTTCTAAAAAACTCATCAAAACCGGGGATATCAGTTTTGAGACCGGCGACTTATATGGCACGCGTAAGAAAATCATTACTTCCTTAAGAAATCTGGGCGGTTATGTATCTGAGGAAAATGAGAGCAATGATTCCTATCGCCGGGGATTGATACTGAAACTGCGTGTCCCTTCCAAAAACTTCGACTTATTATTAGATTCTGTATCCGGTAACGCAGTCAAGATCGACTCCAAGAATATCCGTGTTGCCGATGTCACCTCGCAGTTTATCGATATCAAAACCAGCCTGGCTAACCAGCAATTACTCGAAAAACGCTACCAGGAACTGCTGAAAAGATCGGATAAGATAAGCGATGTATTGCAGATCGAAAATAAGCTAACCGAGATACGTACCTCTATTGATTCTACCCAGGGTACACTGAATTATTTGAGCAGGCAGGTTGCCTATAGCACGCTGGAGGTTAACTTTTATAGCGAACAAACCCCTCAATATAGCGGGGCAACGGCAGGCGACAGGTTGAGCGCATCACTTAAAGGTGGATGGGAATTATTGCAGGCCCTGTTCTTTGGCGTCATTAATATATGGCCGTTGGTGATAGTAGCTGTAGCAATCTATATGGTTGTGAAAAGATGGCGGGCAAAAAGAAAACTCAGGGTAGTGCAACAGTAAAAAATGTGGCAGCAGACTTACGGGCGGTAATGTGTGTGAATCTGAGAAAAAGCCGCTGCTGCCACTAATGAAACACAATACTAATATATAGAATATTATTCTGAAATTTTGAATAATTAAGAATTATATTTCTATTTAACATTTATTAACATAATTAAATAACGATTTTACCGTATATTGGTATAATAAAAAATCATTAAGAAGAGACTGGCTAATGTGATTTTGCAGAGTTAATCATTAGCCGTTGCAGCGATGTGGTGGCAGTTAAATTGGGTATTGAGGTTTGCTGCTGCCACTACTGCAATTTCACCAGGCGCTGGCCCTGTAAAACCGGGATAGCAGTAGTAATATCTACGTTCAGGCAAAAAGCAATATCTGCCTCGATGCCTAATTTTTTCAATCGTTCACTGTGCGAGGTTTTTGTGAGGTAGGCATTCAGGTCACCCTTAGCTAATTGAAACAGATCGTTTGCGGCGATGGCAGCGTCATCAGTCTTGTAATCTCCCGATTTAAGCTGATCGATCACTGCACCAGAGAAGAGGGTATCTTCAAGATTAAAGTTATTTTTCCATCCGGCGCAAACCAGCAGTATATTTTCATTTTGTGTTTTAAGCCAGTTACAAAGTGAGGTCAGGTTTAGGAACGAACCGATCACTATCTTTTTAGCCGACCTGGATAGATGCAGGGCGTGTGTACCATTGGTTGTCGTCAGCACCACAGTTTTACCACCAACCTTTTCTTTTGTGTAGGAAAATGGCGAATTACCAAAATCAAAACCGGTAACTACTTCACCGTTACGTTCGGCGGCCAATAAAAAGTTAGCTTCTTTATCGCGATAGGCCAGGCATTCTTCTACCTCAGCTACCGGGATAATGGCTTCGGCGCCGTTTTCTATACCATAGCAGATAGATGACGTAGCACGGAAAATATCTACAATAACAGCTATATATTCGTCGACCTTGTATAATGACAACAATGCTGGTGACAAGCAAACTTCCAGTTTTTTTTGAACCACAATCATATTGTTGCGTCATTGCGAGGGACGAAGCAATCCCAAACAATACAGAGCGAATAGAATGGTGGACAATCTGCATAGCCGCTCTGCCAATCGGGGATTGCTTCGTCCCTCGCAATGACGGTGAAAAATTTTATTTATAGAATGGTGGTTTTACAACCTTTGCCTTAACTTTATTGTCTCGGATACTGATGAATATTTCGCTGCCTTCTTTGGCGAACTCATTATTCACATAACCCATGCCGATCGCTTTTTGCAATGAGGGCGATTGCGTTCCTGAGGTTACTTTGCCAATAGTATTTCCATCGGCATCAACAATCCCGTAATCGTGACGTGGTATGCCACGGTCGATCATTTCAAAGCCTACCAGCTTGCGTTTTGTGCCGTCCTGCTTTTGTTGTTGTAAAGCTGCTGAATTGGTGAATTCTTTACTGAATTTGGTCACCCAGCCTAAGCCTGCTTCCAGTGGAGAAGTAGCATCATCAATGTCATTGCCATATAAGCAGAAGCCCATCTCCAGGCGAAGCGTGTCGCGTGCACCCAAGCCAATTGGTTTTATACCAAATGCAGCACCTGCTTCAAAAACAGCGTTCCAAAGTTTTTCAGCGTCTTTGTTATCTACATAAATTTCGAAGCCACCAGCGCCAGTGTAACCAGTGGCAGAAAGAACCACATTATCGATGCCTGCAAAAGTTCCTTTTTTGAAGGTATAATATTCCATTGAGCCAAGGTCGATGTCGGTCAGGCTTTGTAAGGCATCAGCAGCTTTAGGACCTTGTACAGCTAATAGCGATGTGCGTTCTGATATATCTTTCATCTCCGCACCTTCGGTATTGAATTTGGATATCCAGTTCCAGTCTTTTTCTATGTTAGAGGCGTTTACTACCAGCATGTAGGTTTTTTCGTCGATACGGTAAACCAGCAGGTCGTCCACAATGCCGCCGTCTTCGTTTGGCAGGCAGGAATATTGCACCTTGCCATCATACAATTTTGAGGCATCGTTACTGGTTACGCGCTGGATCAGGTCGAGCGCTTTTTCACCCTTCAAAATAAACTCGCCCATGTGGCTCACATCAAACACCCCCACTCCCTTGCGAACAGTTTCATGTTCAACATTGATCCCTGCGTATTGCACAGGCATATTATACCCCGCAAAAGGCACCATCTTGGCGCCCAGCTGAACGTGTTTATCGGTTAAAGCCGTATTCTTCATAAAAAACTAATTGGCGGCAAAAGTAAGCATTTGGTTGGAACGTTGTAAAGTTGAAAGGTTGTAAAGTTTTAAAGTTGTGTTGTAGACTGTAACAACGACCTATATATGTCAACCAAAATCCTGGTCACAATATTTACCTCGTGGTGCTGTTCTATCAGCTTCCGGGCGTTTATGCCGACTGCTTTGATATAATCCTCGTCGGCTACACAGCGTTTTATAGCTTTCAGGAATTCGTCGCGAGTGTTAGCGATCAGGATATTTACCCCGTTTTTGTAATTGATACCTTCTGCACCAAGTGAGGTGGATATAATGCATTTCTGCATGGCCATCCCTTCTACAATTTTAACGCGCATACCGCCGCCCGACAACAAAGGCACAAGCATGATGGATTTGCTGTTTACAAACTCCAATCCATCATCTACTTCACCCTGAATAAATACTTTTCCTAATACGTCATAATCGTCAAACTCTTCGGGGATATCGTTGCCAGCCACATAGAAGCGAACCCGTAATTCGTCATTTACAAAATCAGAATGAAATGTTTTTAAAAACCATTCGATACCCTCCCGGTTTGGCATCCAATCCAGCGACCCCAAAAAGAAAAGACTCGGAAATTCTGTTTTCGAAAAATTGGGTTTGTAATGATCCAGGTCGACGCCGAATGGGACAATCTCCACCGGAATCGTAGCTCCGTAATGCATAACAGTATTCCGGTCCTGCTCGGTAAAAACGGTGATAGCATTGAACTTATTGATCTGCTGCAGCTCGTAGTTTTTAATACGACGCGCCATCAGTTTCAGATAGAATTTTTTAAATGGGTCTGTTTTTTGAGCAGCAAGCGTTTCCCAGGTATGATGCTCAATATTATGCGCCCGGTAAACCAGTTTGGATGAGCAGTTTTTCCTGACCGAATCTACATAAGGAGCTACAAATAAGCCTTCGAACTGGATAATATCGTACTCCGTGTTCCTTATAGTACGGATCAGCATCTTATCGAACTCCTCGTCGTAATACTTATCGATATTATAGGTGCTTTTACTGAAAATATCCAGTATGCCATCAAAAAAAGATACACTGGCATCGATATCGTAAGCCCGGTAGTTTATTTTCTCCAGCAGTTCATCCGGCTCATCGGTTTCGTGAATGTGCTTTTTGGTATTTAACGCCACCAGCGATACATCGTGCCCCAAGTTGACCAGTCCGAGCACGGTATTGCACACTACAATAGGGTAACCCCCGTTGCGCGGAAATGGTACGCGATGTGTTAAAATCAGTATCTTCAACTGGAATAAGCGGTTTTAACAAAAGTAAATACCCTCAAAGCCTAATCAAAGCATCTTTCAGAAAATACTTAGCTGCGGGTCGCTTACACGGAAGGTACGGCGGTGATAGGGTGTAAAACCTATTTTTAGAACGGTTTCGCGGTGTTTTATGGTTGGATAACCTTTGTTACTATGCCAGTCGTATTCAGGGTGCTCTAGGGCGATTTGTTTCATGAAATCATCCCGGTAGGTTTTTGCCAGGATAGATGCTGCCGCGATGCTGAAATATTTGGCATCACCCTCAACAATACACTGATGCGGAACCTTTTTGTATTTATTAAAGCGGTTACCATCGATAATTAAAAACTCCGGAATAACCGATAACTGTTCTATCGCCCGGTGCATAGCCAGGAAAGATGCATTCAGGATATTGATCTGATCTATTTCGATGTTATCAACGGAGGCAATAGCAAAAGCGACAGCTGTTTGTTCGATCTCATCTCTGAGCCGATACCTTACATCTTCAGAAAGTTGCTTGGAGTCGTTAAGCAAAGGATGATCAAATCCGTCAGGCAGGATAACGGCTGCGGCAAAAACCGGTCCGGCAAGGCACCCACGACCCGCTTCATCACATCCCGCCTCAATAAATTCAAACTGATACCTGCCTGCTAACATTTTTCAAAAATAGACTAACGTTGTTGTAGTTGGAAATGTTGTAATAGTTGTAGAGGTTGAAAATGTATTTTAATTTTCCACAAAATAACCCTTTACAACAATTCCAACCCCTTCAACCTTTACAACTAAAATATTCTAATTGTCAGCAGGGTAATATCATCAATTGGCTTGCCTTTGACGATAAGGTTGAGATGGTCCAGCAAGGTTTGATTAAATTTATCAGGAGAAAGATTGCCGTTGCTAACTACAAAGTCGATCAGTTTATCTTCATCCCAGGTTTTTTGGGTGGGCACATCATAGTCCATCAAACCGTCAGTGTAGTTGAATATCAAAGTACCCGGTTCAATCTCTACTTCGCCCTGGTTTACAAATGGTAACTCGTCAAACGCTCCTATCATCGTAGTGCCTAACTTCAGCGGAATAGCTTCACCATCAGCAAATAAAATGGATGGATTATGCCCCGCATTAATGAAATTCAGTTTGCGCGTATGGGCGTTATATTTTGCAAGGAACAAAGTGATAAACCTTTCACCTTTGGTATTACGCAGCATAATCTGGTTAAGCCGATCTATGATATTGGTCAAATCATCCTCTACCACCGCCCATGCGCGCAAGCTTGCCTGGAAATTGGACATCAACAATGCTGCTGATATTCCCTTGCCCGAAACGTCGGCTATGCACCACATAAACTCGTGATCGTTAATCTGGATAAAATCAAAATAGTCGCCGCCTATGTTTTGATGCGGAAAGTATTTTGCACCGATCTCTACCGTCGAATCTTTATGAAACCTCAGCGGGATCAGCATGTTCTGCACTTCCTGGGCAAGCTCCATTTCGCGTTTAAAACGTTCCGACTCCATACGTTCGCGGAACAGCTTTTTGTTCTCCAATGCCACCACGATCACGTTGATCAATGTCTGAATAAAGTTCAGATCATTGTTCAGCATCTCGTCGGTAGTATTAAACTCACCGATCAGGGCATAGGCCAAAGGCTTGCTTTTATGGTAGAAGGGTATAAAGTAATCGTAATTCTTTAGGAGCGGGTCGGTCTGCTGGGTAAGGGGGGCAGCGACTTTGGTCTTCAGTTTTTTACAAGCGTTGTGCAACGATTTGGTAGTTTCAATTTCTCCACCATAGCTCGAAATGCAAACGAAGCTGCCTTCATGCTCAATTAAAAAGCGTAGTCTCCCCACCTGCAGATAATTCTGCATAATTACTTCGAGCATCTGGATCAGAACAGGTGTCGAAATATTTTTATTGATGGCCCTGGTAACCTCAAGCAATGAATTTAATTCAGACTGCCTTTTAAGCAGCAACCGGATTAACTCATCCTCGCCAGAAATTTCCTCGATACTTTGCATTTATGGGTTTAGAGACAGACCAAAATAATGAATAAATTTTTTTAAATCCGTGTACTTTGTGATTTTATGTCAAATGCGTCCCGCAAACCAACTGTCACCAAATTAAAGGCATAAACCATCAACATGATGGCTAAACCCGGCAATACGGCAAGATAAGCAGAATTCATAATAATATAGCCATAATGTTCTTTTATCATACTTCCCCATGTTGGCGTTGGCGGTTGCGCACCGAAACCAAGGAAACTCAAACCAGCTTCGAGCAAAATTGCCGATGCAAAGTTTGATGATGCTAACACCAATATGGGCCCAATGATGTTTGGCAAAATATGCCTGCGGATGATCCGCGCGTTATTAAAGCCTAACGACCGGGCTGCCTCTACAAACTCCACCTGTTTTAAGCTCAGAACCTGGCCGCGTACCAGGCGGCCTACTTCAACCCACATGGATAATCCTACGGCAATGAATACCTCCCATAAGCCCTTCCCCAATGCGAAAGAAATGGCGATAACCAGCAGCAAAGCAGGTAATGCCCACAAAATATTCATCAGCCAACTGAGCGATGCGTCTATCCATCCACCAAAATAACCTGCAATAGCGCCAACTGTTATACCCAAAAGCAAACTGATAATAACCGACATAAAGCCTACAGCCAGTGATACGCGTGCACCTAATATTAACCTACTTAGCAGATCGCGGCCGTAGGTATCTGTGCCAAGCCAGAAAGTACGTTTGATGATTTGTTCTGAAACGATCTTGTCCTCTAGTTCTTTAGCATTTACCAGTTGAGGGCCAAATTCGGAACGATATTTTACCAGGTCGGATGTTTTCTTGCCTGTAATAACTTCCACTATGCTGTAAGCTTTTTCTTCGGGTTTATCCTCATCGCCGATGTATTCATCTACATAAATGGAATCCTGCGCAAAATGATAACCCCTAATGGGCACTTCTTTAAAAAAGGCAGGCTGCCCAAATAGCATTTTGGTAAAAGGATTTACGGTATCAACAGGCTCGCTTTTGCGGATTTGCAGCATGGTGAAAGTAGCTCCGGGCTTTTTAATGCTGAGCTGAATGGTCATATTATTGGCGCGGGGAGTAGAGTCGGGCATGATGAGATAGCCCAGCAAAGCGATCACGACAGACAGAATGATAAACACTAATCCCGCAACAGCAATTTTATTCTGTTTGAATGCCTTCCAGGTACGCTGGGATGGGGTTAGTTCTGCCAATGCCTTTTGAGATAGATCAGTTGGCTAAATATCGCTTATTTATGGCTAACGGCAAAGGTTTATGTTAAACTGCGGAAAATCATTCCCATCTACTTCGCATGAGATTTGCGGATATCTTTCGCCTTATTAAAATCTGCCAAACAAGTATCCAGCGGTTGACCTTTTTTATATATGCAATCGCAGAAAACCTGGCAAGCGCCGGGGTTTTTGCTGGAGGCGCATTGGTTTCTGCATTCAGCTTCTTCGTTGCCGGGTATGATCTCATATAAATAAAAAGTACCGAATATGATAATAGCTAAGACCGCAAAACTACCCCCGAAAAATATGATCCGGAGATGTTTACCCAGAGGCTTTTTTAACACCGGAGGCTCGGCTTTGGGTTGTTTAAATGGCAAAATGTATTTTAAACGATCATAATCCCAAATCAATAAAAACAAGTTTGCCAATAACATCATCGTGACAGCGCGGGTGCCGTCGAAGCGGGTAGAATAAGTCAGTACACAAATATTGACTATGATAGGAAAATACATCAGTGCACCCAAAAGCGACGTTCTCGGGATCAGCAATAGTATAGCTATTATGATTTGAGCTATCCCGATGAAGGTATAATAATATCCTGTCAGCTGTAAGGCATCGAAGTAATGCCCTAACGGATTATTGTGCGGCAAGCCGGCGGCGAACCGTTCACCGATGACTTTAACATAGCCTGCTATAAGAAACCTTGTTGCCAATGCGATGCGACAGAAGACAGCAAAGCCTTTAAACCACTTATCGCCCTTTGCTTCGTAGTATATTTCTTCAATTCTACTCATAGTAAAAAGTACTTTGTTATTCAAAGTTAAAATATTGATTTGATTTTCAAAGCATTTTTAAAGAAAAAATAGGATGATTACGGAATTATCTTACTACCCTGTCTTTCCACACATAACTGCGGCCGTTCCCGGCAATGCCGATGTAGACCATATATAGTATGTGGATGACGGTGATCAGTATCAGCAATCCGATCAGCTTTGAACGTTTGAAAAATACAGTGATCGGCAATAAGAAGATGACTTCGATTATATACTTCAGCAGAAATTGTATAGCCAGTAATTTAAAGAAGTACGCATCGTAAAAACCTAAGACCAGATTTACTAGCAGCGATACATTAAACAACCAGATACCTACAGCCAGACCTACTATCTTCTTGTCTTTATACTTTGTTGACTTGGATGCCCAGCGCCTGCGTTGTTGCAGAAACTCTTTCAGCGTATGCTTGGCGTGGGTATAAACAATCGCTTCTCTTGATTTTAAAAATCCTATCCGCCCGGGATATTTAACAGCTACTTTTTGAAGTAATAACTCATCATCGCCGGATGCCAGGTCATCAATTCCTTTAAAGCCACCAACTTCATAAAAAACATCTTTTCGATACGCGAAGTTGGCGCCATTACAGGTGGATGCCCTGCCGTTGCCTATAAAGGATGCACCAATGCCAATCAGGTAGGAGAACTCCAGCGTTTGCATATATTCAAATAGACCCCGCTCTTCAAAATAAGCTACGGGTGACGAGATCATTACCAGATCATTCGTTTCATAATAATTGACGATAGTCGACAACCACTTTGGGCCCATGCGGCAATCAGCATCGGTTGCTACCATCAGTGTTCCGGTGGAAAGGTCTATCGCTTTTGCTATCGCTTTCTTTTTGTAGGAATTAAGCGGCTTGTCTTCGTTCAGTTGTAGCAGTTTGATGCCACTGTCTTCATAGCTGCGGATGATCTCAGCAGTTTTATCGGTGGAATGGTCATCCACCATAATGATCTCTGTTAAATGTTTGGGATAATCCTGGGCAAGCAGATCATCAATGGTAAACCGGATCCTCTCTTCCTCATTTCGGGCGGCGATCATCACCGTTACTTTAGTAAAGGGAGTTACGCTATTAAGAACAGGCCGTTTCAGTCGTGCCCAGCCTGTAATAAGGTATGCCAGCACGAACAGGTACAAACCGGTAAGCAATAAGCATATATAACTAAGCAGTGCGATCAAAAAATCTCAATTTTAAAACGAATACTGAACCCAAAGCAGCCGGAATGATCAGGTTGACCAACCATATCGACGATACTGCTGCAATTATAGCTAATTGCTGGTTAGTAATATATGAAAATAAATGCGCGGCAGTGAAACTACGCACACCAATATCGAGCAGATCGAGCGATGGCATGGCGGACTGAATGAAGATAAAGACGATCACCGTCATCATCATTTGAAAGAAAGGCAGCTCAGGCAGCAATAGATGAATAACCAGGTAGTACTGGAATGAGAATACAAAGAATCGCGCCAAACTATAACCGATCACCGTCAATAATTCCTGGTGCGAGTACCGGCCCATAATATCAAAAAAGCGGCGGTATTTTTGCAGGAAACGTATGCGGTCTAAAATGCCAACAAGCCATTTGATGTTGAAGTAGAATATATTAAGCAGAATCAGGAATGCGATAACCAGAACGGCAATCCCCAAATAAAGCCAGGTATTGATGTGCAGGAAATAATAGATAAACCATAAGGAAGCCAGCAAACCTGTAATATTGGTGATCACATTCTGCCCGAATGAGCCTACTGCCATAGCAAATACACCGTGTATACGCTTCCTGTTAGGGAGGAACATTACACGCCCTCCGTATTCACCGATGCGATTGGGCGTGAATATTGCCCAGGTCAACCCGCAAAAAACCGCTTCGATGGCTTCCCATATGGATATACTGACCAGCGTTTTAGCCAGGTATTGCCATTTAAACGATTCCAGAACCCAGTTGACAACCATCAGCAGCACCACAAACGTCATAGTAGTGAGTACCTGGTTCCTGCTGATATGGGAAATTAGGGTTTCAAATTGCTTAAGGTTGTTGTTGTTATTTACCCGGTGATAAATAAAAAGACCTGCCAAAACCAGGATCACCGCTTTGAGCAGGTACGAAAATATTTTCTTGGCCGAAGATGTCAACAGGTAAACTTTTGTGCAATGTTACGAAAAGTTCATTGCAGATAGTTCATAGTTCATAGCAGAAGGGAAATCTGACCCATTAATTACTATGAACTATGATCCATGAACTATTAGCCAAACTTACTTCAACCGTGGTTTTAAAAACGCAAGCGTATGCTCATAGGCGTCCTTAGTAGCTGCGCTGTCGTAAATCGGATTGCTTGGATTGGCAAAGCCGTGATCCGCATCATATTGGTGCACTTCCACTTTCTTACCGGCGGTTTTCATGTTTGCTTCAAATTGGGCTACTACTTTTGGGTTTATCCAGCCATCTTTATTGGCAAAGTTGCCCAGTACGTCAGCATGCAGGGTTTTCAGTTTATTCACATCCTGCTCAGGCATGCCGTAGTACATCACACAGGCTACATCCTGTTTACCAGCGATCAGGCTTGCCTGTAAACTCCAGCCTCCGCCAAAGCACCAGCCAATGGTTGCAATGTGCGCGTTTGGTCCCACATAAGCTATAGCGCCTTTAATAATGGCCTGTGCACGGTCTTCTTTTACGGCCTGCATAAATTTGCCTGCATCCTCGCGGGTGGTGGCTACTTTGCCGTCGTACAGGTCAAGGTCGAGCACATTCACATCACCCAGGTCGTTATATAATTTCTCTGATTCGTGTTTTACAAAGTCATTCAGGCCCCACCATTCGTGGATCACAAAAAGCCAATTGTTGGTCGATTTCTTTGCTTTCATCTCAAAAGCGTTTGCATCATTGCCGCCAGCGACCTTATAGGTAATGGCTTTGCCAATAGTACTTTGAAAATGATACGGGCGCGGATTAGCATGCGACATCACAAACTTTTTGTCGGAAGCCAGCATGGCAAATTGTTTGGTGGCCGACTCTTTACAACAGGCCATTTTGCTCTGACTAAAGGCAAAGACACTGCTAAAGATCATTAATAAAATCAGGGATAACTTTTTCATGGTGATTGAGGGTTTTTCTGAGTAATGGTTATACAATATTAAGTTGAATTTGTTTAAAATCAGCTTAAATACGATGCACCTTTTTGCATAGGTTGCCTCGCTATGGCAAATAATTGAAAATCAACCATAACCGTTTAGCGGAATTAATTTATTTCAAATTTGTTCTTGGTTTTAAAACCTGTTTTTCGATAATTTTACCGCCGAAGGCATTTAACCCCGAAGTAATTGCTATAGTACAAATGAAGTTCATCAAAAAACATAACCCGGTAAAAATACAGGTAGTTCTGCTGCTTGCCGTATATATTTTTGTGAGCCTTACCAACTTGTATTTTGTAGAGCGGCATACCCACAACTTTGGCAGTAAATACAGTCATAGCTTTTTAGCCAAGCGGAAGACCAAAAACATGTTCCGCCTGCAAAAAGCTGCCAGCACTACCTTTAGCTCCAATCAAACACTGTCTAAGCAGATCAGCCAAAAAGCGACGCTGTTTTTCATTGTACTGCTGTTTGCACCCGGTGTGTTTGTAATTAAAAAAAGGCTCTTTCCCCATTCCAATCAACTTATACCCGACTACCAGTACGCCTTTCTCAGGTACCGGTCCATACAGATCTGATATATCCCGTTTTCATCAATTACTGCTTTAGCAGTTAATTCAGCCCCTAATTAGCTGGATTGAACAGCACATTGATGCCCCTGTCAGTGCTTTTAAATCATCAAGGAAAAACAGGAATATCAATAAAATGACGTACCAACAATATTATAATAAACTCATAAAAGACCTGGCCAACAGCGAGAAAAAACTCATCAATCAAAAGCAATTGAAAGGCGAAAAAGGCTACCTCGATCAGCAGGACCTGTATGCCTATATGGACCTTAGTAACGATGTGTATTCATTGCTAAGCAAATGCGAGCATGTGCTGAAACTAATTGTCGATGGTAAAGTAAACGGCCACGATAAAGTAGACCCGGCTGTGCTGCCCGGCGTAGCAGATGCGTAATACAATCTCAGGCGAATAAATAAGGTCTTGTTTAATTTCCGTATCCTGAGCTATACAAACAGACCTTATTTATGGCGCCTGAATTTATCAATATCAGAAATTTAATGGTTCTGCATGCCAGGTGCTCACGCTCACAAAGCCGTGAACGCTTGTGAACACCTGCTTTTGGTTACCAGTTATTTAAGAAATAGAAATCGTGGAATAACTAAATCTATTCTCCGGCGAGCGATGTTATTTCCTGCAATACAGCTGCCGAGTATCTGAAATTGGTTTGCTGTATCTTTTCAAGTATTGGTTTTATAGATGGGATAACGCCCGAGCGCTTTGCTCTTAAGAAAATACCCAAGCTACCGGTAATATTCAGATTCAATCGTTGTGCAACTTTCCTTCCTTTGCCGTCATCTATAACCAGTAGTGAAGGTTCCGATTCCATTGCCAGCGCTATAGCACTTGCTTCGCCCGGATCAACGTCTAATAAAGATTGAAAATGTACATCATTAACTTGCCTTATCTGCACCCATTCAGGTAAAGTAAAACCAAATTCATCCGCAATAATTGTGGTGGTAACTACATGGCCGAAGAGCGTTTTCAATAATTCGAGTTCGCCAATTTTATCCAGCAGAATAAAGCAACTGGTGTCGGCAATAACTATCTCATATTCTGTCTGCATCATTCAGCATATCAGAGGCCGGATAATTTAGGATAGAAACGCCATAATCGACAAGCAATTCAGCAAATGTTCTTTTCGACAAGCCGACCATTTCTGCCGCCTGGCCCAATGATAATTTGCCCGACTCATACAACTTGGCAGCAATGAATCGTATGGTATCATTTTGATACTCACCAAGGCTATCCGGTACCTGAAGCGTTATCGTAGTCATAATGTAAAGATAGTAATAAAAATATTTTATTTGGGCGTGCCCCGCTGATAGAAGCGGGTCAGGCTTTACACTCATACGCCTGCAAGCGTTACGCACAGGCTGGTATCCGTTTCAATCCTTCACGCGTTTTGTCTATACGAACAAGACTATTGAACAGATTCGTATAGGTTATTTATAATTGCTTCCTGTCCGAATGTGGGTTGTCCTTGTCGAGAATAATAATTTGCAAAACGAGAGATAATATCCTTTATAAATGGCGGAGATATGGTAGCTATTCGGGTATGTTGTGTTTCAAAAGATTCGGATTTTATTTCTTGGAAATCAATTAAAAAACCATTATTCCCATTAAAAGGGGGCAAATAGTGGTATCTATAAGTGCCATTGCTCACATATTCCTTTATTTTACTTTTTTCGACTTTCCCTGTTTTGTTAAGACAAAGGTTCTTATAGTCAAAGTCTTTTGCGGCGATAAGCATCATTTTATCAGCTTTCCTAAACGCAAGCTTTTCGCCTTTATCATTTAACTTGTAATTAAACACGATATCGCAAGCAGGGGTTAAAACAAGAAAAACGTCCGAGTTGATTTGGATTAGGTCGCCCGTGTGAATATTTTTCTTTATTGGTGGTTTAATATATACTTCAATTGGATAGTATTCTTCAAAATCCCCGAGAGAGTCTATGTCTAAACTTTCCTGAAAGTGTGATACGATATATCTTAACAGGGAATTATGATCATTCTTATTAATCCAAACTCCCAAATCTTGCGACAGATTTCCCCAAAATATTTCGCCTAATTTTTTATCTATGATTCCATTTGGTCTTAGAAATGCTGTTATTCCAGTTTTGTAGACATCGATTATTTCTTTTAAGATTGAGGCCAAATCATCAGTTCTTACTCTTTTTCTTAACAAGACGTTTTCTTGTATATCATATTCAATATAACGATCTAACTTTTTATTTTCCTTTAAATAATGGTATGCAGTTCTTGTTCTTAGCGAGAAGCACGCGGCCACATCCATTTCAACGTGAGCAACTGGATTAAACCCAGCTCTGACAAATCCTTCTGATAGTCCACCAGCACCGGCAAAAAGGTCAATATAATTTAACTTCTTGCTCATGCGGCCTCGAATGATGGTGCGTCAAAAAATGCTTTTAGATTGGTATCAAGTGCGTGGATTATCTTCTCAAGATTAACTACCGAAACATTCCTTTTTCCGTTCTCTACTTCATTAATGTAAGTCTTATCTATCTCTGCCTTAAAGGCTAGTGCTTCCTGAGTGAGCTTTAAATTTGTGCGGTATTCCTTAATACGCAGACCAATTCTCTTACGAATATCCATAAGGGAAAGCTATCTGGTATTCGACTATGAGTCAATCGGATATAAGTGAACTTTTGGAAAAGTTACTAACGGGAAAGTGCAGATGTTAAAAAGGAAAGTGTTACATCAACTTCGGATTTCTTCAGTTGACACTCCCATATTTTAATGATCTTCCAGCCAGCATTCTTAAGTGCGGCTTCGGCTTTGGTATCATTAGAAATATTAGTTCCTATTTTATGCAACCACCATTCGGTGCGTGTTTTAGGTACAACATAATATTTGCAGCCCTCATGCCCATGCCAAAAGCATCCATGTATAAAAATTACGGTTTTGTATTTGGGTAATACAATGTCAGGCTTACCGGGAAGGTTTTTTAAATGCAACCGGTAACGGAAGCCATTTTTGTGCAGAAACTTGCGCACCAGCATTTCAGGCTTGGTATCCTTACTCCGTATCCGCGACATATTATAGCTGCGGGTTTCTTTGCTGTGCACATCGGCCATTTTGTAAAAATAAGGAATTCAGAACTGCAACGGCGGCTCTGAATTCCCTTAATGCCGACATTACTACGGCAAATTTCTTTTCAGTGGCTTTTTGGCAGGTGCGCTTCTCAAAAGAAATTTGCAAAGAAAATACATCTCTACCTAATCAAAGCTAAATATTATAACTGACTTCCAACTTCAACCTAATCCAACTCCTCCTCCGCAAACGTATCCCCCTCCTTCATATCCCCGGTGTCGAAACCTTTTTTAAACCAGTGCATGCGTTGGGCGCTGCTGCCGTGGGTAAAACTGTCGGGGGTAATGCGGCCCTGGTATTTTTGCTGCAGGCGGTCGTCGCCTATCTGGTGGGCGGCATTCAGGGCCGAGTCGAGGTCGGCGCTTTCAATGATGATATTATTGTGGTGGTTCAGCGCTTCGTAATGCGCCCACAGTCCGGCATAAAAGTCGGCCTGCAGCTCCAGCTTAACGGATAGCTCGTTGTATTCCTTTTCGCTCAGCTCATCGCGTGCGCGTTCCATTTTTTCGGATACGCCCAGCAGGTTCTGCACATGGTGACCCACTTCGTGCGCTATCACATAAGCCTGGGCTACCTCTCCGGGTGCCTGGAAACGGTTCTGCAATTCGTCAAAAAAAGAAAGGTCGAGATAAACGCGGTAATCTAACGGGCAGTAAAACGGCCCGGTTGCCGCAGTGGCAAATCCGCAGGCGGCCTCCACCTGACCCTCATAAAAATGCAATATCGGATGCTGATAGGTTTTGCCCATGGTGTTGAACAGGCTATCCCACACCACAGTGGTACCTTCAAACACTACCCTTGATCGTTTTTTAGACACAGTTTCGGAGCCGCTTACCATGCGCGTGTTAGTTTGCTGCACGGGGTCGTCCTCTCCCTGGGGGTTAAATAACTGCAATGGGTTCTCTCCCGTTAGCAGGTACACCACCAGGGCTATCAGGCCCAAAATGCCCCCGCCAAATATCATCCTGCCCCGACCGCCGCTTCTGCTGCTGCCTTCTTCAACATCATCGCTTTCGCGCCCACCGAACCATTTCATAATATGTGAGTTATGGTGTATATAAAGTTATTGAATTGTTTAGAAAGATGCAATATGCTCTTTTCAGTTGGCAGTTTTGAGTTGGCGGTTTGCGGTAATCTTGTTAATTCTTCAAATCAGGAAAATCGTGTTCAAACAATATGCAGTATGCCCCACGCACCGCACTTCGAGGGCCTCAGTGTGACACCCACTTATTACATTCCATACCATGCTCCACGCGATCATACAAACAAAAAAAGCGACAGGCTCTTAACCTATCGCTTTATTTTCTTGCGGACTTTCGGTCTTTCCGACTTCCGGACTCGATTAAATGAGTATTCTCACCGGTTCCTCTAATAAACCTTTCAGCGTTTGCAGGAAGGCTGCACCTGTTGCGCCGTCTACTACGCGGTGGTCGCAGGTGAGGGTTAGTTTCATGACATTGCCGGGTACTACGGCGCCGTTTTTGACTACCGGTATCTGCTGTATGCCGCTAACGGCCAGTATGCAGGCTCCCGGAGGATTGATGATGGCGGTAAACTCATCGATGCCGAACATGCCCAGGTTTGATATGGTGAAGGTTGATCCTTCCATCTCCGGTAGTTGCAGCTTTTTGGCTTTAGCGCGACCGGCAAAGTCTTTCACCTCGGCAGATATCTGGCTAAGCGATTTACCATCAGCAAAACGAACCACAGGTACCAGTAAACCTTCGTCTACCGCTACGGCTACGCCAATGTTCACGTGCTCGTTAGTGCGGATACTTTCACCCATCCATGATGAGTTCACCACAGGGTGTTGTTTCAGGGCTACGGCGCTGGCTTTCAATACCAGGTCGTTAAAGGATAGTTTCACTGGTGCTACCTCGTTCATTTTGGTACGGGCGGCAACAGCCTGGTCCATATCCACAGAAATAGTGAGATAGAAGTGAGGTATCACAAAGCTTTCAGACAAGCGGCGGGTGATGGTTTTACGCATCTGTGTAAGCGGCTTGTCTGTGTATTTCTCTTGACCAACATACTGCGGGATCACAGGGGTTGGAGTGGTTGTAGAGGTTGGAGAAGTTGTAGTGGTTGCAGGCGCAGCAGCAGCTGGTTTAGCAGATGGCCTAAAGTCTTCCACATCCTTTTTGATGATACGACCGCCTTCGGCGCTGCCTTTTACATCGTTCAGATTAATGCCTTTGTCGCGGGCTATCTTGCGAGCTAACGGAGATGCTTTTACGCGGCTGTCGTCGCTGGTGGTTGAAGAAGTTGTAGAGGTTGAAGTGGTTTCCGCAGGAGCAGCCTCAGCAGCTGGTGCAGCTTCACCTCGTGGAGCTTCGCCGCCACCATCACCGCTTAACAACGGGGTAATATCAGTTCCTTCTTTACCTACAATAGCAATAATGCCATTTACAGGGGCGGCTTCGCCTTCTTTTACACCTATATATAATAAGGTACCGGCTTCGTAACCTACAACCTCCATGGTAGCCTTGTCGGTTTCCACATCGGCCAGCGAGTCATCAGCCTTTACTTTATCGCCTACTTTAAAGTTCCATTTTTGTATTACGCCCTCTGTCATGGTATCGCTCAGGAGCGGCATACGGATAACAGTAGCAGGGATTTTTGAAGTATCAACTTTTGGCGCAGCAGCGGCAGCAGGTTTTTTATCTTCTACTACAGGAGCAGTTTCTTTCTTCTCTTCGGCAGGAGCAGCAGGGGCGCTTCCACCGTCAAGGACTGCTTTATAATCCTCGCCTTCCTTTCCTATCACACCTATCACTGCGTCAACCGGAACGGCTTTACCTTCTTCAACGCCTATATATAATAAGGTGCCGTCCTGGTACGATTCAAAATCCATCGTGGCTTTGTCGGTTTCTATCTCGGCCAGTACGTCGCCCGATTTTACTTTGTCGCCCACTTTTTTATGCCATTTAGCCAATACCCCTTCGGTCATGGTATCGCTCATCTTTGGCATTTTTACTACTTCGGCCATACTATTAATTGTATAGTGTTTTTTAGATTAGATAATATTAGTCCCTAATGAAAGGATAGTTCGGCTCAACATACACATCAGTGTACAGTTCAGATGCCTCAGGCCATGGCGACTCTTCTGCAAATCTTACAGATTCGTCAACTTCAGCCTTTACTTTTTCTTCTATTTGCTCAAACCATGCTTCGTCAGCATATTTCTTTTCCAGGATGGCAGCTCTTACCGCGTCAATTGGGTCTTTTGCTTTGTAGCTTTCCAACTCTTCTTTGGTACGGTATTTTTGAGGATCAGACATGGAGTGACCTTTATAACGATAGGTACGCATCTCCAGGAAGGTTGGTCCTTCACCGGCACGTGCACGCTGAACGGCTTCGTCCATCGCATTGTGTACTGCAACCGGATCCATACCGTCAACAGGTGACGAAGGGATACCGTAAGGTAAACCTAATTTATAAATGTCGGTTTGTATGGTGGTACGCTCTACCGAAGTACCCATGGCGTAACCATTGTTTTCGCAAACAAATATTACGGGCAGTTTCCATAAAGCAGCCATATTAAAGGTCTCGTTCAAAGCACCCTGGCGAACAGCACCATCGCCCATGTAAGCAACGTTCACAAATTCGGTGCCTTTATATTTTTCGGCAAAAGCTATACCAGCTCCCAGTGGGATCTGACCGCCTACGATACCGTGGCCACCGTAAAAGTGTTTTTCCTTATCAAACATGTGCATGGAACCACCCTTGCCTTTGGAGCAGCCGGTAGCCTTGCCATAAAGTTCAGCCATTATCGCATTTGACGAAACGCCTTTAGCAATTGCATGGGCGTGATCGCGATACGCGGTGATCAAACTATCCTCGGGCTTCAGCACCGACATCGCACCTGCAAGCACAGCTTCCTGGCCAATGTACAGGTGACAAAAGCCACGAATTTTCTGCTGACCATATAGCTGGCCGGATTTCTCTTCGAACCTACGCATCAGCAGCATAGCTTCGTACCACATCAGGTAGGTGTCTTTAGTTATTTCGATTGAACTCATGTGTGTTTAAAAAGTTCTCTTTCTATTGAGAAGCGCAAATCTAATTATATCCTGCAAAAAATCGAAACTGCAACGAATTTGTTGTGAAGAATTTAATAATACGTAAAAATTACACCAATATATACCTATTTGATTGTTAAACAATTAGTTAAATTACTTAATGTCGTAACTAAATGTAATTTTTACACGTATAAGAGGATTATGAGAATTTAAAAAAAGGTGTCATTAATTTGTAATTATCAAAAATTCCGATAGTTTTGCACGTCACCCAATGTTAATAACTCATAAAAAATAGCACTTGTTGCCCCCTGTGTACAACAAAGACTAATGATTAAATGAAGAAAATTATCCTAGCTATTGTATTGTGTATGAGTGTAATTGCTGCTCAGGCACAAACAAAACCAAGTACGGCCCAAACCCCCGATAAGCCCAGCGAAGAGCAGGATGGTCTGATCAAAGAATATTTCTCTCAAATAATGGGTGTTGCAGTGTCAACAACCTCCAATATTAAGCTTTTTCAATTTGTATACGACTGGGTAGGTACCCCTTACCACTTTGGCGGCGACTCGCGCAAAGGCATTGATTGCTCAGCTTTTACAAAAGAATTATACAGCAAAGTTTTCAATCTGACTATCAAACGCAATTCGCGTGATATTTTCAGCATGGTTAATCCTGTAGGCAAAGACGATTTGCAGCAGGGCGACCTGGTATTCTTTAAGATACACAGCCGCAGCATCAGCCATGTTGGTATTTATTTAGGCGATGGCAAATTTGCTCACGCTTCATCACGTGGTGTGGCGATAAGCAGTTTGGAAGATGGTTATTACAATCGCTACTTCTATAAAGGCGGTCGTTTGCTGGATGTGTTCAAGAAAGAATTGGAAGCATCACCGGACGGCACAACGAATGTAGGCACCGGCGATCCGGCTGTCACTGACGACAAACAATAAAGATTTTTACATATATTGAAATCCTTTCTTAACCGGAAGGATTTTTTTTTGATAATGCGATTTTTTGGTTGGGTTTTCATGGGGTTTATAGTCATGATGCTGGCACAAAGCTGCGAGCAGGCATCGTCTATGGCCAATAGTACGGCCGTTAACCGCAAGTCAAAACCAAAGAAATCTGACGCCGCAAGGTTAAAGCGCGATAGTCTGCGCGATACCATTTGTATAGCAGCCGTAGGCGATATCATGTTGGGATCATCTTATCCTGATAGCAGTAAGTTACCATCCGATAGCGCCAAAAGCAGTTTCAAATCCGCAGTAAAATATTTTGAAGGAGCCGATGTGGTATTCGGTAACCTGGAAGGAACGTTGCTGGATTCGGGCATGCCAGACTCTCATAAAAAGAAACTCGAATCGGGTTACCTTTTCCGTATGCCTACCCAATATGGGAGGGTATTAAAAGATGCCGGCTTTAACCTGATCAGCGTAGCCAATAATCATATCACCGATTTTAATAATAAAGGATGCGTGAGCACTACGAGGACATTAGCGGATAACAATATTCATTATGCAGGCCTTGAAACCTGCCCCACTACTATTTTTGAACGCAATGGCGTTAAATATGGTTTTTGTGCCTTTTCGCCAAATTCACGTACCGTACACCTGCTGGATTCTGTAAACCAACGACGTATCATCAGCAAACTGAAACAGCAATGTGATGTGGTAATCGTATCCTTCCATGGCGGTGCCGAAGGTTCGCAATACGAGCATGTGCCCTTCAAGATGGAATCTTACCTGAATGCCAAACGTGGTGACGTGCACCAGTTTGCACATAATGCTATTGATGCAGGGGCAGATATTGTATTAGGCAACGGTCCGCATGTAAGCCGTGCAATGGAAACCTATAAAGGCAGATTGATAGCCTATAGCCTCGGTAATTTTTGTACCTATAAAAGCGTGAGTGTATCGGGCGTGTGCGGGATGGCGCCATTATTAAAAGTATATCTAAATAAAAAGGGCGAATTCCTTAACGGTAATATCATAGCCTTCCGTCAAACCCATGAAAGAGGTCTATCCCGCGATACCAACAACCGCGTTGTTCAACGTATCAAAGCTCTCTCTGAGTCCGATTTTCCGGAATCAGGGTTGAATATAGATACGGACGGACAGATAAGTTTGAATGATTGAATTCTTTGTATCGTAGAGACGCTATGCTTCGCGTCTCGAATGAACCCCAATGATTGTGTAGAACCCCTACCCATTTAACGCGCCTGCATTGTGCGATTTATTAATTGTAGAAATTCTTCTTTAACAAGATATTCACGGTCGGAAAGAGACGCGACGCATCGCGTCTCTACGTGTAGGCATTCTTCACGCCTTATCCGCCGTAGTCTTTACCAATCCAATTCCCGAAAAGAAAAATAGTATTGAAATAATTCCAACCACAGCCAGGGTGGTAAAATGGGCGGTATGGTCAATGATGTTGGCGCCTGTATAGATCAACCCAATGATTCCCAATATCGTCAATATGGCTCCGAAGGTGCGTTTCAAGTTCATGATTTTGTAGATGCTGGTTTACTGCGAATTATAAAAACAAATAGCGCACCAAAAAATAAAAGCCTATCTTTAGTTAGACAAAAACCTTAATTATGGCTACCCAGATAACATTTTACATTATAGTTTTTATAGCGGTAATTGTATTTTTCTCATCATTTGTGACTGTAAAACAAGGCACTATTGCCGTTGTTACCGTCTTTGGCAAGTACCGCCGTATACTTAAACCGGGCCTTAACCTAAAGCTGCCTCTGATAGAGCAGATCTACTCCCGGATATCTATCCAAAACCGCTCTGTAGAACTGGAGTTCCAGGCCGTAACGCTGGACCAGGCTAATGTTTATTTTAAAGCGATGCTGCTTTATTCGGTGCTAGACCAGGGCGAAGAGACCATCAAAAATGTGGCATTTAAATTCGTCGACGAACGTAACCTGATGCAGGCCCTCATCCGTACTATCGAGGGATCGATAAGGGCATATGTGGCTACGAAAAAGCAGGCCGACGTACTGATACTGAGGAAAGATATTGTAGAGCACGTAAAGGAGCAACTCGATAATATACTGGAAACATGGGGCTATCATTTGCAGGATCTGCAATTGAACGACATCACATTTGATGAAGCCGTAATGAAATCCATGAGCCAGGTAGTGGCATCCAACAACCTGAAAGCTGCGGCTGAAAACGAAGGGCAGGCTTTATTAATCACCAAAACAAAGGCTGCCGAAGCAGAGGGTAATGCGATAAAAATTGCAGCTGAGGCCGAGCGTCAGGCTGCACAGTTAAGGGGCCAGGGTATAGCGTTGTTCCGCGAGGAAGTAGCGAAGGGTATGACTGCCGCCGCAAAACAGATGGAATCTGCACATATGGATACCTCGGTGATCCTGTTTACGATGTGGACGGAATCCGTTAAGCATTTTGCAGAGCATTCGCAGGGCAATGTGATCTTTTTGGATGGTTCGACAGAAGGGATGGAGCGTACGATGAAAGAAGTAATGGCGTTAAACCTTTTGCACCAGGATAAAGTCAAAAAGTAAAAATTTTACTTTAATACATGAGGTTGATATTTAGGAGGGTGATATGCGTGGCTTTGCTCTGCGCATGCAAACTGGCGGTTCATGCACAGGCATATCGTTTACTGACAATTAATGATTTCGGCGGGAACCCGCACCGCAATTCGGGTGTGATAGCTTATACCAATTGCAGTATTGATTTTAAATACGAGGCCTACAAAAGGAATGGCTACTACCAGCTTTATTTTAATATCAACCTAAAAGTAAACCGCGACCGCTCCTGGATGGATAAAGGGAACATCTCCTCATCTGAAATGCTATCCGAAGTATTAAAACATGAACAGGGCCATTATATCATCGCATACCTGGAGCAACAGGAACTATTGCGCGAGGTAGGAAAAACAGTCTTCGGTTCAAATTACCAGTACCAGGCCCAGCAGATATTCGACCGTATCGATGCCAAATACAAGCAATTAAACCAGGATTACGACGAAGATACCCAGCACATGACAAACCGCGCACAGCAAAATAGCTGGGATAAATTTTTTCAGCGCAAATTGGAGTATATGCCGCAGGATAATGAGGGGTAACACTTTAAACTCAAAGAACCTTGTCATTCTGAGCGATAGCGAAGAATCTATTACTACATATTGTGAGTACCCAACAGCTTCACGGAATAGATGCTTCACTACGTTCAGCATGACAAAATAGTAAGATTACAATCCTATTTCTTATAATCCGAAATATTCAATTGATGCTTACAAAAACTGTATTCGTGCAATTGATTAGAGCAAATGATAGTAAGCCGATCAGCTGCAAATTGCTGAACTAAATTAAGGTACCAATCCACTCCTTGTGTGTCGAGGTTTGACGTAGGTTCATCCATCATCAGCATAGGCGTATCTGAGCAAAAGGCCAAAGCCAGTTTAAGCCGCTGTTTCATCCCTGATGAGAAATATTTGATCATCTTATTTCGCCCGCCTTGCAGGTTAAGCAGATCGATCACAGCATCCTTATTCATTCCAGTACGATAGGATTTGAATTTGAAATGGAAGTTGGTCATCTCATCCATTGTAAATTCTTCTATTAGCTCCAGGTAAGGCGCAGCAAGACTGACCTGTTTGAAAACCGTATCGATCTCAAGCGGGTTATCGTTCAAAAAAAATTTGATATCACCAGCTGAAGGAGCAAGACTACCATTAAGTACCTGCAGCAAAGTAGACTTACCCGAACCATTTGGTCCGAGTATAGCATAAGTTTCACCCGAAGTAAAAGTGTAGTCGATGTTCCTGAATATCCAATCGCGGTTAAAACGGCGGCCTATGTTCTGGAGGGTGATCTTCATTTGTTGTCTGAACCTGAATTTACCGAATTTTAAAATTAACAGAATTTAACTGTTCTAAATCATTTTAGCATTTAAGAATTCTGGTAATTCCTTAATTCTAAAAATTCTGGTTCTGACATTATATCCCAAATCCCTTCATGATACCACGCTGCGAGTTGGATACGAAATTGACGATCTCGTCGCGTTCAACGGTCGGTGCAAATTCGGCTTCGATGATATCCAGTGCTTTGGTTACGTTGTATTTTTTCAGGAAGATGATACGGTAAATTTCCTGTATCTCGTTAATGGTAGCGGCTGAATAACCTCTTCTGCGCAAACCTACCGAGTTAATACCGATATAAGACAACGGCTCGCGACCAGCTTTAGTAAAAGGTGGAACATCCTTACGAACCAGCGAACCGCCTGAGATCATGCTATGCGTACCGATTTCAACAAACTGGTGAACGGCTGATGTACCACCGATAAACGCGTAATCATACACATTGATGTGTCCTGCAAGCTGCACCGAGTTTGCAATGATCACATTGTCGCCTATCACGCAATCGTGGGCTACGTGCACATAAGCCATCAGTAAACAGTTGCTGCCTATAGTGGTGGTATTTTTATCCAATGCAGTACCACGGTTAAGCGTTACGCATTCTCGGATGGTAGTGTTATCGCCGACGGTTACCGTGCTGGGTTCACCCTTGTATTTAAGATCCTGTGGGGGAGCTGATACAACCGCTCCCGGGAATATACGGCAGTTTTTACCGATACGCGCGCCGTCCATAATAACAGCGTTTGAGCCTACCCAGGTACCCTCGCCTATCTCCACATCCTTATGTATAGTCACGAAAGGTTCTATCACCACGTTATCGGCAATTTTAGCTTGCGGGTGTATGTATGCTAAAGGTTGTATCATGCTTCTTTATCTTCAGTTGTCTTTTTAACTATCTGTGCCATCAGTTCGGCTTCCACCACTATTTTCGATCCAACCATACCGATGCCCTTCATTTGTGCAATACCGCGGCGTATAGGCGCTATCAGGTTGCAATAGAAAATGATAGTATCGCCAGGGATTACCTTATCTTTAAACCTTGCGTTCTCTATTTTCAGGAACAGCGTTATATAATTCTCCGGATCAGGTACCGTATTCAACACCAGGATACCACCGGTTTGCGCCATTGCTTCTATCTGTAACACACCAGGGAACAAAGGTTGCCCGGGAAAATGGCCTGCAAACAACTCTTCATTCATGGTTACGTTCTTCAACCCAACAACGTGACTTTTGCTGATCTCCAAAATTTTATCAACCAGCAGCATGGGCTGACGGTGTGGTAAAATTTTCATGATATCAACGGTATCATATACCGGTTTAGCGTTCGGATCGTATAATTTAATGTGCTTGCGGCTTCTTTCTTTTTTGATCAGGGTTTTGATCTTCTTGGCAAAAGCAACATTCGCAGCATGACCGGGGCGTGCCGCCATGATATGCCCCCTTAACGGAACGCCTACCAATGCCAAATCGCCGATCATATCCAGCAATTTATGACGCGCCGGTTCATTCTGATGACGCAACTCAATATTGTTCAATATCCCTTGCGGTGCAACTTTAATATCCTTACGGTTGAACAATTTTGCCAGACCCGCCAATTCTTCGTCATCTACATCCTTATCGACTACCACAATGGCGTTATTCAAGTCACCACCTTTTATCAGGTTGTGTTTCAACAGCATCTCCAGCTCATGCAAAAAGCAGAAGGTGCGGCAGGATGCGATCTCTTTATTAAACTCGCCAATAGTTGAAATACTGGCATGCTGGCTGCCTAATACCTGCGAGTTATAATCAACCATACAGGTAAAACGGTAATCATCCAAAGGCATTGCTACCATTTCTACCTTACGATCAGGCTCTGAATAATGAATGTTATAAGGAATATGATAGTATTCGCGGTCTGCGTCTTGTTCCAAAAAGCCTACTGCCGTTAAAGCATCCACAAATTGAATGGAACTACCATCCATTATTGGCGTTTCAGGACCATCCATATCGATCAGCACGTTGTCAATTTCCATGCCCACCAACGCAGCCAGTACGTGCTCTATAGTGCTTACACTTGCGCCGTTTTGCGAGATGGTAGTACCACGTGAAGTATCTGTAACATTATCGCAATCGGCATCAATTATGGGCGAACCCTGGATGTCTATTCTTCTGAATTTATAACCATGGTTCTCAGGAGCAGGGTTAAAGGTCATGGTTACCTTTTCGCCTGTATGTAAACCGGTGCCCGAAACAGATACGGGCGTTTTAATAGTCCTTTGTTTTACGTTCATCTTTTAATGATGTTCAACGAATACCGTTTTTCAATTCGGCAATCACTTTTTCTAATTCTAGTATTTTCTTTTCTAACGCGGGCAAATGTGTTACCGCGGCTTCAATACGCATATTTTCCATGTAGCTGGTAAAAAAAGGGATTCCGCCCCATCTTTTGTTTTCGTCTACAATGTTCCGGTTGATGCCCGATTTGGCCATGATCTGGCTGCCCTTAGCAACACTGATGTGACCTACCATACCAACCTGTCCGCCAATAACGCAATTGTCGCCCACTTTGGTACTCCCGGATATACCCGTTTGTGCAGCAATCACCGTATTAGAGCCGATCTCCACGTTATGTGCTATCTGCAATAAATTATCCAGTTTAGCGCCTTTACGGATAATGGTTGAACCCATCGTAGCGCGATCGATAGTAGTATTCGAGCCAACCTCAACGTCGTCCTCCAATATCACATTACCTATTTGCGCTATTTTGGAATAAGTCCCATCTGGATTCGGCGCAAAACCAAAACCATCGCTGCCGATAATAGCGCCTGAATGCACGATAACGTTATTACCCAGCACACAATCAAAATAAACCACAGCTCCGGGGAACAGCGTAACATTATCTCCAAGCGTCACATTATCACCGATATGGACATTCGGGTATATTTTACATTTCTTCCCTACCCGGGCACCCTGTCCTATATAAGAAAAGGCACCGATATAGCAATCGTCACCTACTTTGGCAGTCGGGTGAACAAAGCTGGGCTGCTCAATGCCGCTTTTGTTTAATTTGATGGTATTGTATTTTTCGAGCAGGACCGTAATGGCGCTATAAGCATTCTCAACACGGATCAACGTAGCTTTTACCGGTTCTGTAGCTACAAAATCGTTATTCACCAATACCGCAGAGGCATCGGTAGAATACAAATAGTGCTCGTACTTTGGATTGGCTAAGAAGGATATAGAGCCGGCGGTTGCCTCCTCTATTTTTGCTAAGCGGTTGACGGTTACCTGGGCATCGCCCTCAACAGTTCCGTTCAGCAGTAAACTTATCTCATGTGCAGTAAATTGCATCGGGCAAATTTAAGTGTTATAATCGAAGCCGCAAAGTATAAATCTATCAGCCTCAATACGTTTATAAAAGGTCTTTGGTATAGCAAATAATGTACTTTTTTACCGTCTTGGCCAAAGCCTCCAGGTTTGAATTATCGCTCGCTTTGGCAATATCCTGCAACGAGCCATCCTTCATTAAAATACGGATGCTGCCATCGCCCGGTTTGTAAGCCATATTTTTTATGGTATCGGTAAATACAAAATAATCTGCGATTGGGTATTTGTGTTCTGCTTTCTTAATCAGCTTGTTAATCAATTCCGCGTTGGGTGGTTCGTTGCTGATCTCGACATGATAAAGACGACGCTGCATCATCATCTTGCATAATTCCGAAAGCACCGGGTCATCACACAACGTCCAAACTTTTATGGCCGACATGATGTCGGTATCATCCAACGAAGCAAAAATCTCGAGGTGATGATCCTGGCTGATGAACTCTTCTTTGCTGATCTTCTTCACCAAAAAATGTTCTAAAGCAGGTGTGGTAAATAGCTCTTTACCGCTTAAAGCCAGCTCTCGGGCGCGTTTCAATATCTTGCCTAATAGTAGTTCGGCGGCTATAACAGTTTTATGCAGATATACCTGCCAGTACATCAGCCGCCGTGCTATCAGGAATTTTTCGATGGAATAAATGCCTTTCTCTTCAACCGCAATATGGTCGCCGGCCACATTCAGCATTTTGATGATACGGTCAAAGCTGATAACGCCTTCCGATACCCCTGTAAAAAAGCTGTCACGGTTCAGGTAATCCATACGGTCCATATCTAATTGACCGGATACCAGTTCGTGCAGGAATTTTTTTGGATAAATGCCATTGAATATCTCGATAGCCATGGATAATTTTCCATCGAACTGAACATTGAGCTTATTCATCAACAATGTCGAAATGTCCTCGTGCGAGATATCTTCAACAATAGTTTCCTCCAAAGCGTGAGAAAATGGCCCATGACCGATGTCATGCAATAGTATAGCTATGGTTACTGCTTCCTCTTCCTCGTCAGTTATCTGGTGACCTTTGTTGCACAATGTTTCTATCGCCAGGCCCATCAGATGCATGGCTCCCAAAGCATGATGAAAGCGAGTGTGTAATGCGCCTGGATACACCAAGTGGGTCATTCCCAGTTGTTTAATATAGCGTAGCCTCTGGAAGTAAGGGTGCTCGATAAGGTCGAATATCAGCTCTGTGGGGACACTGATAAACCCGTATACCGGATCGTTTATGATTTTCTTTTTATTCAATGGGCAAATGCTGTGCAAAAATGTTAAATTATCGTAATATTCTGTTTTATAATTGTTAATTTTTGTTAATTAAAACTGATAACCAGTAACAAAAGCCGTCCTTTGTGGTTAATTGATTAAATCAAAATATTATGCAGGATACGACAATTTTATGGGCTGATGACGAGATAGATCTGCTGAAACCTCATGTACTTTTTTTGAAAGAAAAAGGCTACAACGTAACTACCGTGACCAATGGCAACGATGCCCTTGATTCATTCAAAAATAATTACTTCGACCTGGTGTTCCTGGATGAAAATATGCCGGGACTGACTGGATTGGAGACGCTCTCCGAAATAAAAAACCTGAACAACGAGGTGCCTGTCGTTTTAATTACCAAAAGCGAGGAAGAATACCTGATGGAAGATGCCATCGGTTCAAAAATAGATGATTACCTGATCAAACCTGTCAACCCGAAACAGATATTGCTCACTATAAAAAAACTGACTGAAAATAAACGTCTGGTGACTGAAAAGACCACCATGGCTTATCAGCAGGACTTCCGTACGCTGGGCATGACCCTGAACGATAACCTGAGTCACCAGGAATGGGTAGACGTATATAAAAAGCTGATCTACTGGGAGCTTGAGTTGGAAAAGCTGGAAGACGAAGGTATGCACGAGATATTGACCCTGCAAAAAGCAGAAGCCAATGTGCAGTTCTGTAAGTTTATTGAGAAGAATTATCAGAAGTGGATACAAAATCCGGAATCTGGTCCAACCAGTTCGCCGCAGTTATTTAAGAAAAAGGTATTGCCGAAGCTGGATGCTAAGACCCCGGTTTTCTTTATACTGATAGACAACTTAAGGTTCGATCAATTCAAAATCATCAATCCATATATTTCTGAGTATTTCAGGCTGGAAGAAGAGGATACCTATTACAGTATTCTACCAACTGCAACCCAATATGCCCGTAATGCGATCTTTTCGGGCCTGATGCCGCTGGACATGGAAAAACGTTTCCCCGATATGTGGCAGAATGACGAGGATGAAGGCGGCAAAAATCTGTACGAAGAAAACTTTGTGGGTGATCAGTTAAAGCGCTTATTACGCCGAGATGTTAAATACTCTTATAACAAGATACTGAATATAGATGAAGGTCGCGCGCTGAATGATTCGGTAAACAACCTGATGAATAACGAGCTCAACGTGGTGGTATACAACTTCGTGGATATGCTGTCACATGCCCGTACCGATATGCAGATGATCCGCGAACTGGCGAGTGATGATGCTGCATACCGCTCATTAACACTATCCTGGTTTGAGCATTCGCCTCTATTCGACCTGCTGAAATATTTATCGCAGAAACAGGTGAAAGTGATTATTACTACCGACCATGGCACTATCCGTGTTAAAAACCCAAGCAAGATAATAGGCGACCGGAATACCAATACCAACCTGCGTTACAAACAAGGCAAAAACCTGAATTATAATGCGAAGGAGGTGTTCCATGTCCGCAATCCGCATGATATTATGTTGCCCAAGCTGCATGTGAGCTCAAGCTTTGTGTTTGCCAAAAACGACAGCTACTTTGTGTACCCAAACAACTATAACCATTTCGTGAATTTCTATAACGAGACCTTCCAGCATGGTGGGATCTCGCTAGAGGAAATGATCATACCGGTTGTTACTTACGGAACAAAGTAAATCGGGCTGAATATTATAACTTTGCCGGCATGAATTTGCCTGTTAAAAGCCTTGACGAACTCCAAAACGCTGCCGAACAACTGGTGGCGTTTGGTGAATCAGAAAAGATATTCCTTTTTTATGGTGATATGGGCGCGGGTAAAACCACGCTCATTAAATCACTTTGCGAAAGCCTGGGAGTAAAAGAGCCTGCCACCAGTCCTACATTCTCTATTGTGAATGAGTACCAGGGGGCATCGTCCATAATCTATCATTTTGATTTTTACCGGCTCAAAAACCAAAGCGAGGCGCTGGATCTGGGCTACGAAGAATATTTTTATTCGGGTAATTATTGCTTTATCGAATGGCCGGAGAAGATATCCGACCTGTTGCCAGACCACTATATACGTGTCGATGTGCAGGTTGTGAGCGATAACGAACGGCTGCTAACCTTCACGAAATTTTAATTCTGCATCCCCCTTTTTTTGCCTATCTTCAACAGCCAGAATTAAAGACACATGAGCTCGGAGTTATACAGTGGTTTTTCTGATGCCGCCAAACAGGCAATGATGCAACCCCAGGAATCTATGCTGGAGGTGAAAAACAAAAAGAACAAGCTTCATATTGGTATACCCAAGGAAACTTCTTTCCAGGAAAACAGGGTAGCATTGACACCGTTATCCGTGGCATTGCTCATCAACAATGGTCACGAAGTGATACTGGAAAGTAATGCCGGCCAGGCCGCCAAATTCTCCGACAAAGATTACAGCGAACAAGGCGCCAAAATAGTTTACGACTCCAAATCGGTTTACGAAGCACACATCATTATCAAAATTGCCCCGCCTACTTTGGTGGAGATCGCAATGATGAAATCGCACCAGATACTGATATCGGCTTTGCAGTTGTCTACGCTTCAGGCAGATTGCCTGCAGGCTTTGATGCAAAAGAAAGTTACCGCTTTATGCTTTGAGCATTTGCGCGATGAGGGTGGTGCGTTAAGCGTTGTCAGGGCGATGAGCGAGATCGTAGGAGCAACGTCTATATTAATTGCAGGAGAGTACCTGAGCAATATTTTTGATGGCAAGGGTTTAATGTTGGGAGGTATCACAGGCGTGCCGCCAACAGAGATTGTGATATTAGGCGCCGGAACAGTGGGTGAATATGCCGCCCGCACTGCTATTTCATTGGGCGCAGAAGTTAAGGTATTCGATCCGTCCATCTACAAATTACGCCGCTTACAGAATAACATAGGTACCAGGGTTTTTACGTCGGTTGTTCAGCCGATCGTTTTAGAGAAAGCTATAACCACATGCGATGTTGCCATCGGCGCTTTACGTGCCGAAGATGGCCGCAGTCCATGTATTGTATCAGAAAGCACTGTGAGTCGTATGAAACCAAACTCGGTGATCATTGACGTGAGTATTGATCAGGGTGGGTGCTTTGAAACTTCGGAGATCACCAACCATACACACCCGGTTTTCAGGAAATATGATGTGATCCATTATTGTGTCCCGAATATTGCCTCACGTGTAGCACGTACCGCAACTTATGCACTCACCAATATCTTTACACCTATTCTGTTGGATATTGGCGAGCAGGGGGGGCTGAAAAATGTGATCTGGCAAAAGGCGGGCGTTCGCAATTCCGTTTACATTTATGAGGGACAATTAACCAGCAAATACATCGGTGAACGCTTTAATATCCCTTGTAAAGACCTCGATCTGCTGATCGTTTCGCATAGATAGACATTGCTGAATTAAAAAATATTCCTCAAAATCAGCGGCTTAGGAAGAATTTAAAAAAATCCTTGTGGAATGAAAAAAGGTGGCTATATTTGCCATCCCAAACGGAGTGGTAGTTCAGCTGGTTAGAATACATGCCTGTCACGCATGGGGTCGCGGGTTCGAGTCCCGTCCATTCCGCTTTTTCAATATCAAAAACAAAAAAAACCTTCAAATGACATCATTTGAGGGTTTTTTTGTTTTTAGGACATACCAAATTATTCACGTTTTCGCAAAGAATTCGCGAGTCATTGCAAATCTGTAAGAAACTCCCAATTAGCATCAAACACCTTATAAAAAGGTTTAGGCTTTCATTAAATTGAGTCTCGAATGGTTCGGAGATTGCTTTAGCGCTACATTTTTAATTATTTTGTGTAAATTGGCGCTGTTGCTGAACTGACTTATGATTAAAAACCTTATCCTGTTTATTTTTATATCCGCCGTACTTTATAGTTGCCAAAAAGCCCCCAAAAGTATCATTCAAATACCAACAGACCAGGCAAGTCATCCCAGCCAGTTTGCAGTTACAGTTGCCGACAGGGAAGATTCGTATGCTATCCTGCGATGGACAAAGTCGACAAACAGTGATAGCAGTAAAATAGTATATGACGTAAAAATAAACGGCAATACGGTCGCTTCTAACCTTACAGACACTGCTTATAAAGTATTAAACCTAAATGATTCTACTCAATACGCCGGCCAGGTTATTGCCAAAAACACCAAAGGTTTGATGACCACTGATACCTTCACCATTCATAAAAACCTGGGCAACATTTATGCGTCGGATGGTTACAATTTTGCTTGTTATAACCTTGGCGGGGACCTGAAATGGCGTTTTGGTTCCGGATTACTTACTTATCCGGTGCTTTCGCACGATACTATTTTTATTCAATGCACCAGTGGTTATGCAAGTACTATTTATGCATTAAATGCCAAAACGGGGGCAAAATACTGGTCGGCCACACCAACTTCAGAAACAGGTACCGGACTGGTATATAGCAATGGTGTGGTTTACACGTCGTACCCAAGGTCGAACAAAATTGTAGCATTTAACGCCTCAACCGGCGCGCAGATTTGGCAATTTAATGACGGAGGAAATTATGACCCAACCGTAAGTCAGGGCGTATTATTTTGTAAAACCGGTAATGGCCTGGGTAGCAAGTTATATGCATTGGATGCAAAAGCCGGAAGCCAACTGTGGGTTCATAGCTTTACAAGTTTTGCCGGGCTGCCGGCCGCTGCCAACGGAGTAGTTTTTATAGAATCGTCCTCAACCGATCAAACCTCTAACGCCATTGGTAAGTTTTCCGCATTTGATATAAAAACGGGAGCAGAAAAATGGGCTTTTTCTTTTACTGGCGAAGTATCTGTCACCCCATCACGACCAGTTATCGTTGGCACTTCCGTTTATTTTATGGCTTATACCAATGAATATGGCGCGCCAAATACCCTGTATGCCGTAGGCATATCCAGCGGCCGCCAATTGTGGAACACAGAAGCGTTTGGTGGTGCGATATACAATAACATAACCGGTGACTCTGAAGGTATATATGCTACAACTTATTCATTCACCAACAAATATGACCCTGCATCGGGAACAAAGCTCTACACCATAAATTACCCGGAGGACGATTACGCTCCCCCAAGCGATATTATACTGACACCGGGGAAATTATATAACCATTATCCCAATACGAATACCGGTATGTACCAGGTGCCACATCAAACCATCGACACTTATAATATAACAACCGGGGCGGTTATTAGCTCGCAGTTGCAGCAACTATCTGCTGTTGGTGGTATGATCGTTGTTGTTGACGGAAAGGCCTATTATTCGTTTCAAAGCGGTATGTTTTCGACAAATTGATTCAAAACAATATCGTTGCCCATAGCTCGCAACTAATACTGTCCGGTAAAAAAAGCAAGGGAAGCATTTGAATGCCTTCCTTTATTGGTAGTTTTAAGTTACTTGCTTGGATACTCAAACCCGAAACGGCTTCACTTTATTCTGTAAATTTGAGTATCTTCCTTTTTTTATGCATTATCACCATTCGTTTCGTATCTATCCAAAGTTTTTTTCAATTGGGCTTTTAATTGTTTAACCAATATTCTCGGTCCTAATACCCGCATTTTGGGACCAAAGCCCAATAACTCGCGCTCTAACTCGAAATTCATGATCACTTTTATACTGAATATCTTCCCGTCGACATCGTTACGCAACAATTTTTGCGTGTGATGCAAAGGCTTGGTTATAACATAGGGCGCGTTCTCATTGTCAATCCAAAATACAACCTCGCAGTCACGTTGGCCGGGCGATTTGGTTACACCAATGCAATCATTGTAATAAGTAGCCAGGTCAACAACAGTATTTTCCCGGTAATGATCCTCATGCTCTTCAATCGCCTCAATACGGTCAAGCGCCAGGTTTAATAGATGCCCGCCTTTGCCGTGCCTCTGTCCTAATACAAACCAACGATTGCGGTATTCTTTCAGCAGGTATCCGCTAAAGCAAAAAGTGCTGGCTTCCCTTGCTTTAAAGGATTGGTAAGTAATGCATATGGTTTTCTTCGCCACTATAGCCTTGCGTATCACTTCAATCCACTCCAAACCTTTCAGGTTATCGTTCTTTTCGAAATCAATTACTGGTGCGCTTTGTGTTTTTTGGGTATATATTTTGTCTTCCAGTTTGCTCACCATTTCGTTTAGATCGGCAAAATGGCTGAAGCCTTTAAACTGTTTCAGCAGATCAGATACTTCACCCAGTACCTGCATATCCTGGTTATTGAGCGGTATATTGGTAATGCTGTAGCTCTTATCCTCGTAAGTGTAGTACTTCTTATCAACCACAATTATAGGCGCTTCGTAACCTAGTTTATTACTGCGCATCATCTCAATATCAGCCTGTATGGTGCGGCGGCTCACTCCTGTCATGATGCCCTGGTATTCATATATGGCGTCGCTGCAGGCTTCTATCAGATCATCCAATGTCCATTTGCGGCGACGGTTTTGCAGGCAGCTATCAATGGTGCGGTAACGGATAAGGGCGTTGCGGTTAACCGGCATGGGAGGGTTTAATTAGTGAATGAGTGATTTAGCGAATTAGCGAGTGGTTGTTAGATTGTTTTATTGACGTATAGCATAAAAAAGGCAACAGCTTTTTTCCTCCAACAACTCTCTCCCTAAACTTAGGGAGAGATGTCCAGCGAAGCGATGACAGAGAGGGTAAACTACGTACCATTTTACCGCGAAAAAGTATACTTCAGCAAATACTGTCTTTCTGTACTGGTGCGATCAAATAATACTTTCGGTGGTAATTCCTGCACAAACTCCCATCCCAGGGACGACATATAATTTAATGCATCTACGAGGTTATTTTCCTCCGTAACCCTCATTGATCTTTTGCTGACATCAGGTTTGAACTGGTCGATCAGGGATTTATTCAGTCCCATTTCAATATCGACTTTTGCAGTAAAAAATGTTGTGCTGACTTGAAGCACGCAGAATTGTGTAATTGTAGATTGGGGAGTGGTTTCTTCCATGTGATTGCTATATAAGGTTTGATAAATTGCTGAAAGTTAAAAAATATTTTTTACTGCGCAAATAGATTGCGCACTTGGTATTTTCCTTTGTATCGTCGAAAGGCTGAACGCGTTCACGAACGCCCCCTCTCCCAAAATGGGGAGAGGGGTTTTGGCCCGGAGATTCTAAACTGTTAAATGATACCTTTATGATAATGGAAAAGGAAAAAATAGGCAACAACGAGTTAAAGGCATTGGGCATTAACGAGGTGGAGGTTTTGGTGAACTTTAGTCGCGTGGCTAATGGGTTGCTGAAACATCACGTGATGGATAAGACGCAGATACTGGCCAACCTGGAGGCGTTGATAGATGACCCTATGCCTTATGCGATGAAGAAAGGCGGCAAGTTTAAAAACCTGGCCGAGGATGTGATTGCATTGCGCAAGGAGGGAAAGTTTGTGAAACAGCAGCGCAGCAACTTTGCCCTGAAGGAAGAGATAGCCGATTTTCCGGTGTGGGGGTTGGAATATATTGAAGTGGGCGCCTTAGCGCAGATGAAAACAGCCGTCAAATTGCCTGTGGCTGTTGCTGGCGCCCTGATGCCCGATGCGCACCAAGGGTATGGTTTGCCTATTGGCGGCGTGCTGGCTACCACGGCCAATACCATTATTCCGTTTGCGGTGGGGGTGGATATTGCCTGCCGTATGTGCCTGAGCATTTTTGATATGCCTGCCGCTACGGTAGATACCGAAACTGACATGTTGAAGAACCTGCTGATAGACCATACAAATTTTGGTATTGGCGGAACTACCAAAAAGTATCATGATACGTCGCTGTTTGATAGCAAGACGTGGAGCGAAACCAAGTTGATTCGCAATTTGAAGGACAAGGCCTACGCGCAGCTGGGTACCAGCGGTACCGGCAACCACTTTGTGGAATGGGGCGAACTGACCATAGCCGAAGGCGCTTTAGACGGTATCCCGGCAGGTGAATATTTGGCTTTGCTTTCGCACTCCGGTTCGCGTGGATTTGGGGGAAGCATAGCAGATTATTACTCTAAAATAGCCATGACCAAAACCAAACTGCCGCCCGAAGCAAAACACCTGGCTTGGCTCGACCTGGATAAGGACGAAGGACAGGAATACTGGATTGCCATGAACCTGGCCGGCGAATATGCCAGCGCCAACCACCACGAGATACATAATAAAATTGCCCGTGCGCTAAACCTTAACCCGGTAATGCGGATTGAGAACCACCACAATTTTGCCTGGAAGGAGCAACTGGCGGATGGCACTGAAGTAATGGTACACCGTAAAGGCGCTACCCCTGCCGGCGAAGGTGTTTTAGGTATTATCCCCGGCAGCATGAGCACCCCCGGTTTCGTGGTGCGAGGTAAAGGCGATGCAAAGTCTATCAACTCTGCCTCACACGGCGCAGGACGGTTGATGAGCCGAAGCGCAGCCTTTAAAACACTGGACAAATCCGCTATAGCCGCCAACCTGGTTGAAAAGCGCATCACCCTAATGGGTAGCGATATGGACGAAGCGCCAATGGCCTACAAGGATATCCATACCGTAATGGCCGCGCAGAATGATCTGGTCGACGTGCTGGCGAAGTTTGAACCAAGGATTGTGAGGATGGCGGATGCTAAGGAGAAGCCGGAGGATTGATGTCTTAGGCTTTACAATACTTGAGCAAATAAGATACACTATCAATTTAAACACTAAATCTTTCATTACATGGAAACTGAAGAGATAAAATTGGCTAAATGCATTAACGAACTTTTAGCCTTTCATGTAAAATTCACTAAGTTGGGAGAAGAGATTAAAAGCGCAAATAACCAATCGCCGTACGTAGTCGATTTATTGGCTTATGCCGTTATAAATCGGGCTATTCAAATGACAGAGGCCTACGTTACTTTAGCTAATAGTAATAATTACATTGCGGCCATATCCTTTATACGGATGCAGTTAGATAATGCTCTACGTTTTTTTGCATTTATGCTGGTGACAGATGCTAACGATTTCTTCTTTTATTTTATGGACGGAAAACCTGTTTATCGTTATAGAAGCGATACAGGCGAGAAGTTAACCGATGGCTACCTAGCAGCAAAACTTGATGCGGATTTCCCTGGTGTACTGAGACTATATAAAGAAACTTGTGAATATATCCATTTAAGCAAGCAGCACGTACATGCTTCAAAATATTTTGATCAAGGTAAAATAAAATTGTCTGTCATGGATGTAGATCATCCAATAGAAGTTTTCAGTTTAGAAGCTAAAGTTAATTTTGCGCTTAATATGTTAGCGATGGGTAACTTGGTTTTTATTGTTTTAGATAGATGGAAGCGCTTAAAACAAAGTTTTCCGGTACCGGATAGAAACAGCAGCACGTCTATGGAGTTCTAATAATTGCATGGAACTCCCCTGCTCCCGCAAGCGTCCTCGCTTGTGGTCCGCATGCTAAGTAACCATTATCCCTGTTCAAGCAAGCAATCTTACAATCAATAAATTTTTATCGCATCTTTGATGTGAGTAAAAAATATTAACGAACACCAACCTTATCATGACCATAAACGAAGCCATCGATCTGCTTAAAGCCTATAATGGGCCGCTTGGGCTAACGTTGCATAGTGGTGCAAGTGAAAAGTTGATCAGTGAAGTTGAAAAAGCCTACGGCATTACTTTACCCGACGATTTCAAAGCTCTCTATCGTTTTACAGATGGCTTTGAAACGCTTGAAGATATATTCAACATGATACCGCTCAGCGAGATCATTGATAATAGCAAAAAAGAGCATGAACTATGGATAGCAGAATACATGATCTACAGCGATATGTGGGAGCTGGAAATAGACGTTGAAGATCCGAACGATTATGTTATTTTAAGTGGGGATAGTGAAGGCGAGCGGAACGTTATCCTGACCAAATCACTGGCGGAATTTATTGCACGATTTTTAAAGGGTGGCGTATTTGAAATTGGGGGATTATATGCCTGGCGGGCTGAAATTAAAGCGAAACTTCACGGCAATACAACGCCTGGACAAATAAAACAGCTATTAGGTGTGTATCGCGAGGGTCTCAAAGTAGGCCTGATTACAAGAAAGGAAGTGATCGTCCGGGCCGATTGGATCATCGCCACTGAAGACGAGCCAGATTATTTTTTTATCGAACTATCTCTTAGCCATGATGTAAATGAGTTGTTTACCGTTTTAAATTCAATGGATATTCCGGAAGATGTTTTATACCTGAGGGTACTACTGGGTGTTATGCAAACTCAATTTTCAGTTGAATTAATAACCGCAGATAAAGCAAGGGCGGTGTTGAATAAATTTATTTATCATCCTGGGCTTACCCGTTACGAGCGCAGACATATCTACTCCATAACAGATGACGATAATTACCCAAATGAAAAACCGGACGAACAGACACGACGGGAGTTTAATGAGCATGTAAAAGATTTCTTAGACAATTACTCACAATTCAATTTATATAACTATAAAAACTGGAATGATATAAATACCGAATTGTTAAAACGATTTAAGGTTAAGCAAAAGGAGGATACAGCCACTTATCATGTCCATCGTAAAAAGATAAAAGTTAAATATCTGCCGGCTAGGAGAACGCTGGCACTTATGATTGGAATATTGGCGACAATAGGTATCCTGGCTGGTACATATTATTATGATCCGGGAATGTTACCCATTTGTGCAGTGATAATGGGTATAACCTTCGCAAGAAATTTTAAACTCTTCAGGCGCCGCTGATGTTCTTGACTTTTGCAAGCGCAGGTATATTTATAAAGATATATCTTTAAATTAAACACAGCTCTCCCTTACCCAATCCATCACCAGATTGAAAAACAAGTTGAGCAGTCCAGCCAAGTTTCTGTGCCGTCAGCAATAAGTTTTCCTGCATGGATTCGAACCATGATCTTCCCGGTCAAAGCCAGGATACGCTGCCATTGCAACACAGGAAATTAGCGAGGTCAGAACCGGATTCGAACCGGTGAAAAACGGTTTTGCAGACCGTTCCCTTACCACTCGGGCACCTGACCTAAAATTAGTGGAAATAGCTGGACTCGAACCTGCAACCGACACCGTATAAGGGTGCTGCTCTCACCATTGAGCTATATTTCCCAGTAGCGTAGCCCGGACTCGAACCGGGAACCTCTCCGTTCCAAACGGAGTAATCTGCCAATTGATATACTACGCTGCAAATCGCCCTAAAACAAAAAATCCTCTTAGATAAATCTAAGAGGATTCATGTGTTTTTGATATGTCAAGTCAATACATAGTCTATCCTCTCTGATAAATCAGTTGGGGTATAGAACATTGTATTGATGTTGTTTTCATGGCACAATGATACACATTATTTTTATAAAATCAAGAATTTTCTTAAAAAATTAAAAACCGCACCATTCACACTTAGCCTTATTCTTCAGCGGGTTTAAATATTTCTTTTTTTCAGAGCCGTCCTTCCACCCTTTGTATCGGTTGCCATCTTTTAGTTTATATAAACGGAACTGTAAAGCATTATTTGTGATGTGATTATCTATCCAGGCTAACCGTTGCTCCAATACAGCATCGCCGGTTGTAATAGTGGTAATCATATTAGGGAGCACCTTAATTTCCAATATTTCAGGCATAGCAAAGGCGAAGTAATAATCCCATTGGTAACGGTATTGATTCCAATACTCAACCTTGTTAAACCAGGCGCGCTGCTCTTCGCTCAAGTGATGCTTATTCCTGCCCCAGTCATAACGGTCTATGCCACGTAACTTAGGCAGCTCTTCAAAATTATACCTGTGCCACCTCCCCTTTCGTCTCGGCTTTTTAAACGATTCATCATAATGATATTGTACCATATTTACCTGATCTAATATCTTCTGATAAAACTCTGCCTTATCGCTCTTCTGAACATCAGTTGTTAATACAAATAGCCGTTTCCATCCTTTTTGATAAGGCTCTTCTAAAGCAATGGTAGTTTTATAATCGGGATTGTTCCAAATTTGATCCTGTTCCCGGTCAAGTCTTAATAATTGTTTATCCCGGTCCTCTTTTACTAACCGTTTTTTTCTTCGTGCCGATTTGAGCCGGTACGATAATAATTGTGTGTCCATGGGGACTTCTGCATAAATTTTTCATGAAATTTTATTGATTGAAAAATTCATCCGCGGCAAGCGGATATACCCTTTTAAGATGCACAAACGAAATGAGCCAAGGCCCGTAAATCATCAGAAAATTTTAAAAATGGATTCTGTTCCGCCCTGTTCAGGCAGTGTGCAAAGGGATTATATGCAGCTAAGCGAAGTTTTCATTCCTGTGGAATTGGAACAAAGATGCAATTTTTTGGAATAATTTCAAATATTTTTCATCTGCGCAAATACACTGCGCAGTGGCCTCTAATCTTTGTTCTAACAAAACAAAAAAGGGAGGTTCCCAATGAAATTTAATTTACTCAACAAGGCTAAAACACAGATCACTAATCATGAAGGCGCAAAAGCTTTTGCAATGAGCGCTGAAATGGAACTGTATACCGCAGTGGTTACCTGGAGCCTGAATGACTCGTTCTACGAAAAGAACGAGGACCGTATGAACCGTTTGCGCGCATTGATGTACAAATGCAAGCCCGAATTTGTGGGCAAGCTGGCCGTGTATGCGCGTACCAAAATGTATATGCGTTCGGCGCCGCTAGTGATGGTTACCGAATTGGCTAATTTGCACTCGGGCGACGATCTGGTCGCCCGGGTTACCGATGGCGTAGTTGGACGTGCCGACGAGATCACCGAGTTATTGGCCTGCTATGAATTAATGAACAAGCGTACGGGTACTAAAAAGCTAAACCGCCTGAGCAAGCAATTGCAGAAAGGTTTGTCGACTGCTTTCAACCGCTTCGACGAGTACCAGTTTGCCAAATACAATCGCGATGGCGCTATTAAGTTGCGCGATGCCTTATTCCTGGTTCACCCTAAGGCAAAGGACGAATTACAGCAGTTGCTGTTCAACAAAATTGTAAGCAATACGCTGGAAACGCCCTACACCTGGGAAACTGAACTATCAGCATTAGGTCAGCTGAATTTCGACAGCGACGAGGCAAAAGCTTTGGCATTTCGTGCTAAGTGGGAGGAATTGATAGACAGCGGTAAGCTGGGCTACATGGCCCTGCTGCGTAACCTGCGTAACATGCAGGAAGCCGGTGTAAGTTATGCGCATTTCCAAAAGGTATGTGCAACATTGGCCGATCCTGCACAGGTGGCCAAAGCCAAGCAGTTTCCGTTCCGTTACCTGGCGGCTTACCGCGAGTTGATAAATCCGGTTACTAAGGTGCCTGCGCAAAGCATGCTCAAAAAGCTGACTGCCTTAGTGCAGGGCAACAATAAAGGCTATACAGGCGAATTACTGAACGCTTTGGAAAAAGCTGTGCAGGCAAGTGCGGCCAATATAAAAGGGTTTGATTACAATACCCGTGTATTGCTGGCCTGCGACGTGTCAGGTTCGATGCAAACACCTGTTTCGGCAAAGTCGAAAGTGTTGTTGTACGACGTTGGTTTGATGCTGGCTATGCTGTTGCAATCGCGCTGCAAAAATGTGGAAGTAGGTATGTTTGGCGATACATGGAAAACCATAACAGTACCACGCGGAAATATATTAGGTAACGTGCAGGAGTTTTATCGCCGCGAGGGCGAGGTAGGTTATTCTACCAATGGCTTCCTGGTTATTAAGGATATATTATCCCGCAAGGTAAAAATGGATAAGGTAATGTTGTTTACCGACTGCCAGTTGTATAACGCATCATCAACAACGGGCGACCATATACATTCTTTATGGTTACGTTACAAGCAGGAAGTTGCACCTGATGCCAGGTTATACCTGTTCGATTTGAAGGGTTATGGACCAACGCCATTGCAAATATTACGCAATGATGTATACCTGGTAGCCGGCTGGAGCGATAAAGTTTTCGAGGTGTTAGCTGCCTTAGAAAACGGTGGCTCAGCTTTGGATGCTATCAATCAGATAGAATTATAAACAAAGTATGGGGAAGCTAACACCCCATACTTTTAAAAAGAAATTAAAAAATAAGGATGCCGTAGAAACGGGTTACTTCGCCACCAAAATGAAATGCTGAGGTCAGGGCAGTGTAACTGTCTGGGGTTCGATTCCCCACAAATAGCCCGGATCACCTGTTGCTCCTTATAAAATTAAAAAAGAAGGTGCCGTAAATAAGTCTTACTTCGACCAGGAACCGTTGACGGGCTAAGCTACGTGCGGTAGTATGAATGTCTTATTGCTTTTTGCCCTTCTTTTTAAAGAAATTAAAATAAAAAGGTGTCGTAAATAAGTGTTACTTCGAGCTTTTAACTCCCAGGTCGCCGGTTCGAGTCCGGCCTTTAGTGAACACTAAAGTAGCTCAGTTGGTTAGAGCAGGATGGTCACTTGTTGCTTTTTACCCTTTTTAAAAATATTAAGGTGCCGTAAATATGAGCTACTTCGTGTCGCCGGTTCGATCCCGGCCTTTGGAGTGATCCATTGTAGCTCAGCTGGTAGAGCAGTAAAGGCGCATATTGATGATTGCCCTTAAGACTAAGATGTTGCCGTCAGGCAAGCGTTACTTCGAAACCTGTTAAGTTTGAATATATAGTCGTTTGTCGTCTGTAGCTCTTCTTTTTTAATAAAGACATAATACCTAAACCTGAAAAGGTGCCGTAAACTGGTGACACTTCGGTTAGAACGCCCCGATAATATCGGGAAGGACGTTGGTTCAAACTATTCTCTTGAGCTGGCTGTGGCTGGGTAGAGCGAGCGAAAAATCCAGCCGGTGATTAATTTCACAAGTAGTTCAGAAAATAAATTCACCGGTTGCTTTTTGCCCTTTTTTAAAAACATAATGAAAGATGCCGTAGGCGGGTGATACTTCGCTGGTAAAACCGCGCAAGCGGGCAGGTTCGAATCCTGAAAGACACTCACTGACTATCGCTCTTTCATTTATATTTTGTACTCTTATATAATTACGATGAAAGAAACTATACTGCAAAAACTGTTTGAACTGGAGCAGACAGAGAATATAAAAATATTGTATGCCTGCGAATCAGGCAGCCGGGCATGGGGATTTGCCTCGCCGGATAGCGACTTTGATGTTCGGTTTATTTATACCCGTCAGCTCAACTATTACCTCAGTATAGCTGAAAAAACAGATGTGGTTGGATTGCCGGTTAACGAGGTGCTCGACATCGGCGGTTGGGATTTAAAAAAGTCGCTTAAATTATTCCTTAAATCAAATGCGCCTTTATATGAATGGCTGCAGTCGCCCATTGTTTATAGACAAGATGATAATTTCGCTAAGGAACTAAGCGGTTTAATGCCTGCTTATTTTTCACCGCGGTCAGCTGCTAATCACTATTTTTCTATGGCGACCAACACACTTCGGGATGATCTGCAGGGTGACAAGGTAAAACTGAAACGCTACTTTTATGCGTTGCGGCCGGCTTTGGCTTGTCTTTGGATAGTTGAAAGGCAATCAGTACCGCCGATGGAATTTGAACCATTGCGTATTCTGATAACCGATTTGGGGGTACAAAAGCTAATAGACCATTTACTGGATCGGAAAAAAGATGCGGATGAAAAAGCTATGATCGAGCCAATAACTACGCTCAACAATTGGTTAGCCGAAACGCTTGCTTATTGTAAAGACAGGGTATCCACGCTGCCATCGGCCAGGAAAGATATTTTAGAGTTAGACATTCTTTTTAGAAAATACTTGCTGCCATGACTTTTGAGCAATTGAAAAATCGAAAAGAATTAATTCTACTGGATTGCGTCAGTGGCAGCACAGCTTATAATTTGAATGTTAAAGGCTCAGATGTAGATAAGAAAGGCATTTTCATCATGCCTCAGAATCAACTTTATGGTTTTAACCGGCAAGATCAGATATCAAATGCATCCAATGATGAAGTGTATTTTGAGGTCGGCCGTTTCCTGGAGTTATTGATAAAGAACAATCCAAATATTCTTGAACTGCTGGCAACGCCAGGGGAATTCGTTCTTTTTCGCCATCCACTAATGGACCTGATCAGGCCGGAAGATTTTTTGTCGAAGCTTTGCCTGGATACCTTTGCCGGTTATGCACAGACACAGATCAGGAAGGCGCGTGGACTGAACAAAAAGATCAATAAACCATTGGATGCCGAACGCAAGTCGGTGCTGGACTTTTGTTATGTTATTCATAATAATGGCAGTGTATCGCTCTCCGAATGGCTGAAAGAGAATAATTATAAGCAGGAAGAATGCGGATTAACGGGCGTTGACCACTTTCGCAGCGCTTATTTAATTTATCATCAGAGCCAATTGGGCAAGAGCGCTTACTTCCGGGGGATTGTGTCTGGTCCCGAAGCTGATGATGTGCAAGTCAGCCAGGTACCCAAAGACCTGGATTCGGTAGCTGTCATGAATTTTAATAAAGATGGTTATTCCGTTTATTGCAAAGAATACAGGGAATACCGTGAATGGGAAGAAAAGCGTAACGACTTGCGCTACCAGAGCACCCTGTCGCATGGGAAAAGTTATGATGCCAAAAATATGATGCACACATTCCGGCTATTGAATATGGCGGAAGAAATTGCTTTGCACCATGAGGTAATGGTAAAACGTAACGATAGGCCATTCTTGCTTCAAATCAGAAATGGTGAGTTTGAGTTTGACGAGCTAATGCATATGGTAGAAGAAAAAATGGAAAGAATAAAAGTGACTTACGAAAAGTCTGCTTTACCTGATAGTCCTGATGTACAATTGGCGGAAAACATTTTAGTGCAGGTACGCGACAGATTTTATGAAATTTGAATAAATGCCAAAGACGAATTTACAGTTGTGCACTCTTCGGAGAAGTTATTATTGCAATGTTAAGTAAGATATCTATAAAACCTATATTGGCTCTTTGCCTTATTATCGGAATCGCTCAATTTTCAATCGCGCAGACCGGATCTGTTTCATTTACATCGCAGGACACCGATTTAGAAAAAGCGTTCAATTGGGCTAAGCAAATGGCGCTTCATTATCGCGGAAATGCTAATGATCCGGTTGGGCCGTGGTATGAATCGGCTTTGCCGCCGAGATATGCATTTTGTATGCGTGATGTTTCGCACCAGTGTGTAGGGGCTGAGATCTTAGGCATGGATAAAGAGAACTTGAATATGTTCAGCTTATTTGTATCGAATATTTCTGCCTCGAAAAATTGGTGCTCTTTTTGGGAGATGAATAAGTGGAACAAACCGGCACCGGAAGATTATCGGAACGACCAGGCTTTTTGGTATAACCTGCCTGCAAATTTCGACCTCATGAATGCCTGTTTCAGGTTATACCAATGGACAGGCAATAAGCATTATATCAACGACCCTGCGTTTAGTAATTTCCAGGAAAAAACGGTAAATGAATATATTGATCAATGGCGCCTTCAGCCCGACTCTCTCCTTACCCGTCCCACTCACCCGAATGCGCCCGTGCCATTTAACGAAAATGATTCGTTTAATAGGTGCCGCGGTTTGCCTTCATACGCAGAAGCGCAGCCGGATATAAAAATGGGAGTCGACCTGGTGGCTTCAATTTACCGGGGACTACTCACATATTCTTCGGTCTTGTCTCTGAAAGGCCGTCTAAATGAGGCTGATAAGTTTAAGAAATTAGCAGAATCTTATCATAACCGGCTTGAATCTGACTGGTGGAATCAAAAGGAGAGCAGATATTATACTTTCTGCGATAATACGGGCTCTTTTGGAAACGATGACGGTGAGACCTTCCTGCTTTGGTTTGATGCACTCAGGGATAAGGATAGAATTAACAAAACCTTCAAAAGCATTTCTTCAGCATCAACTAACGTCGAAAATACTTCCTATTACCCATTGATATTTTACAGGTATGATCGTTGGGATGAAGCCCGCAAATATTTATTATGGCTGGCTGACCCCTCTACCAAAAGACGGGAATATCCGGAAGTTTCGTTTAGTGTAATTGAAGGAATTGTGCAAGGCTTGATGGGCGTTTCGCCTGATGCCGGTCATAATACAATTACGACGCTTTATAGGTCTGAGCACCACGGCAGCAGTTCAATAAATAACCTTAACGTTCTCGGCACAAAGATCAGCCTGACTCATAAAAATAGTAAAGAATCTACGCTGTTTAATCAGGGTGATAAAAGCCTTAAATGGAAGGCTGCCTTTTATGGAAAGCTAAAAACAGCATTGGTCAATAATAAAAAGGTCGAACTAAAAAATGGCCTGAGCGAAGAAGGTGTACCCCTTAGTTATTTTGTGGTTACAATAGAGCCCCATCAAAAAACAATTGTCAGGGCGCTTTAAGTAATTATTCCCACTCCCCCTATATTGTTGAAAGGCATATACAATCCCTAAGCGCCGTTTTTATCAAACTTTAAAATCGCCGGGAATCGGTTCTCCGAAGCAGGATTGGATTTACAATTCTCTTTTTAACCATCTGATAACCAATTAAATCTACAGTTAAATTAATGTTGATTTTTGTTAGTAACTCGCCAATAAATGTGATTAACTTCTTCAGTTATTCGTTTTGATTGTTATCGGGAATACCTAATTTTTTCGGAATTTAAAAACGTTGAAATACAGCTAATTAAGTGGATTAATACCCCGAAATCTGCCAGGAAAACAGCGGAATAAGAATAACTAACCCGGACTATCTTTATTAGGGCATTTTGAGTGCGCCTGATGTACCCGGAATCCCTAAATGCTATTGTTTAATTTGTGATGAAAGGGCAGCAATGCCGCTTTGAGGAGAAGAGATATGAAATACCTTATCTTTTTATTATTCCTTCTACCACTATACTGCTTCGGGCAATCTGTGCCCGGGTGCTACAATTACGTGGCACAAACTCCCATCACTGCAACATCCAATTCTACCATATCGGGCTACTCCATTAATTGTAACGGCGCGGCAACGCCTGGGATAACAATTCCTGCCGGGGTGCACGATGTCCATATCACCAAGTGTAAGATATTAAACTCTACAACTTCTAACGGGCTTATTTATATAAACTCCGGGTGCTATAATATCACTATAGATACCTGTTTTTTCCAGTCTGGATACCGGGGGATATACGCGCTTGGGGCCACCAATAATATCCATATCTGGTATAATTTTTTCTACAATATTATCGACCCCAATGTGACTGCTACATCAACTGATGGTGGCGGCAGCTCGGTGCAGTTGAATAATTGCACTGGGACAAGTATCCAGATCCTGGACAACAGGTCCTTTCATGATGTTTCAAGCGCGGGCGTGGGAGACCAGTTTTCGCTGTATAAATGTAGTGGTACGGCTGCTTCGCCTATACGGATTTGCCGTAACCAGGCCCTTAATGGAAGTACCAATCCGCCAAGTACCGGTTATGCCGGTGTAGTGGCAGGCGATTTGGGGGGAGGTTATCAAAGAGTCGACTCCAATATATTTGTAAATGTAGGGGCCGTTGGCGCACAGGTTCAGGGAGGGCATGATATCGAAATGTCTTATAATACTATTTACCTTGCCCAGGCATCCTACACCTCGGTGGCTATCGCTTTTGGTAATTATTCGGGTCTGGCATCATCAAACATCACCATTTCAAATAACAGTGCCCGTTGCGTGCAACCCTCGGGCAGTATTTTTAATTTTTGGTTTGATCCGAAGACGGCCTTTCAGCCCACCGGGTGGTCCACCAACACAACCAGTACGGGTTTAAATGCCAACATATTGCCGAATCCGTTATGGTCGGCCTGTACGCTCACTGTGGTGCGCCCTAATATCACCTACTCCCCGTCTTCCTATACTTTTACAATGGGAACGGCGATAACACCATTTACACCAACTAACACCGGCAGTATAGCATCATTTACGGCAACGCTTCCGCCGGGGTTGACCATCAATCCGAGTACCGGTACCATCAGCGGCACACCGACAATAGGATCGGCCCCTGCAAACTATACTGTAACAGCTATCAATACGGCCGGCAGTAGTACGGCTACCATCAATATTGGAGTTATTTCAACCGATGCATCACTAAGCAGTTTCATTCTTAGCAATGGTACATTGAGTCCGGTATTCTGCGGCTGTACAAGTAATTACACAGCTAGCGTGGCAAATTCCGTTTCGTCGGTCACTATAACCCCGACTGTAAACCAGTTGAACGCCACAGTAACGGTAAATGGGATACCGGTTACCTCAGGCACAACCTCGGGACCAATCAATCTTGTTGCCGGGCCTAATGTTATCAATACGGTCGTAACTGCACAGAACGGCTCTACCAATACTTATTCAGTAACGATAACGCGGGCGCCCGCTACCGATGCCACTTTATCATCGCTCGCTATAAGTGGAGGGAGTTTATCTCCGGTATTTTCAAGTGGTGTCATTAGTTATACAGACACTGTAAATGTCGCATCTATCAGCCTAACGCCAACCGTAAATCAGCCCAACGCAACGGTGACAGTGAACGGGGTTGCCGTTCCATCCGGTCAGTCAACGCCGGTCAATCTCGCTTTGGGTGTTAATACTATTACTACGATAGTAACCGCCCAGGACGGCATAACTACCAAAACTTACACGCTTAATATAACAAGGGTTCCTTCTACAGATGCTACATTGTCCCAGTTGACTCTCAACGGAGGCACGTTGAGTCCTGTGTTTAATAGCAGCATTAACAGTTATTCAGCAAGCGTAGGCAGTAATACTGGTTCTGTTACTTTGACCCCGGTAGTAAATCAGGCTAATGCAACAGTTACTATTAATGGTGTTCCGGTTAGCTCGGGCAGTGCGTCTAACCCTATCAACCTTGCCGTTGGTATCAATACAATTACCGTTTTGACAACCGCGCAGGATGGATCAACTACCAAGACTTATACAGTAACCGTCACGCGTGCCGCAGATGCAACACTTTCTTCACTTGGCATCAGCAACGGCACTTTGAGTCCTTCGTTTGATAGCAATACAACAAGCTATACGGCTAATGTGGCCAGCACTATCAGTTCAATAACATTAGCGCCAGTCGCAAATGATCCTAATGCAACTATTACGGTGAATGGCTCGCCAAACACATCTAACCCGATCAATTTAGTAGTTGGCGGCAATACGATAACTACCGTGGTGACCGGGCAGGATGGTGTCACTAAAAAAACTTATACCACAACGGTAACAAGACAAGCGGCAGTGGACGCGACATTGGCTTCTTTGGGTATCAGCAACGGTTCATTAAGTCCTTCATTTGACAGTGGAACTGCTAGTTATACAGTTGGTGTAGATAATAGCGTAAATACCTTTACTTTAACGCCAACGGTGAATGATGCAAATGCGTCGGTTACGGTAAATGGTCAACCAGTTTCTTCTGGCGGTTCATCTAATCCAATTAATCTTTCTGTCGGAAATAACACGGTCACCGTTGTAGTAACCGCGCAGGATGGTACGACCAAAAAAACTTATACCATAACAGTAACAAGGGCAAAGGCAGCAAATACTATCATCTTTAATGCGTTAGCTACAGCCATTTATGGCGACTCGCCAATCACCCTTAATGCCACCAGCAATAACACTGATGCTGGGGCAACTATTACTTATGCCAGCGATAATCTATCAGTGGCTACCGTTGCAGGAAATACGGTGACGATCGTTGGGGCAGGCACGGCAAATATTACGGCGAGCCAGGCTGCTACCGCTAATTTCAGTGCAGCACAAGATGTAACCCAAGTGCTCTCGGTAAATAAAGCGGACCTGACTATTACTGCGAAAGATCAGCATAAAATATATGGCTCGCTGTATGTTTTTAAAGGTACCGATTTCACAACATCGGCACTTGTAACCGGCGATGCAGTCAATTCGGTAACATTATTAAGCGATGGTTCGGCTGCTTTAGCAGATATCGGTACTTATCCGATTACACCCAGCGCAGCAACAGGCAATGGGTTAACTAATTACAATATAACTTATGCGCCGGGTACATTTACCGTAAACGGCGTAACGCTGACCTTCGCCGCAATCCCAGACCAGGTTTATGGCACGGCGGATTTTGACCCGGGAGCCACAAGCGGATCGGCTATCAGTTATTCAAGCAGCAATACCGATGTGGCGACTATAGTAAACGGCAATATTCATATCGTTGGTGTGGGTACTTCAACTATTACAGCAACTGCGGTCAACGTAACTCAAACACAAACGCTCAACGTAACTCCTGCACCACTAACCATCACTGCAAACAATGTGAATAAGACTTACGGAGTAGGCTTAACCGGGGGAAATCCATCAAATAAGTTCAGTATATCCGGTCTTCAAAACGGCGAAACCGTTGGCAATGCGATTATTGATTATGGACTGGGGGGGCAAGCAGATGCATCTGTGGGGACTTACTCCGGCTCAGTAAACCTATCAGGAGCCAGCGGTGGTACATTTGATCCGGATAACTATAGTATCACCTACAATTCCGGAGATATTATTGTCGGAAAAGCAGCTTTAACCATTACAGCCAATAATGATACTAAAGTATACGGCGATGCTCAAACTTTTGCCGGAACGGAGTTCGTAGCGACAGGGTTAAAGAATAGTGATGCTGTTAATGCGGTTACCTTGACCAGTGCGGGCGCGCCGGCGTCGGCGGCAGCAAACAATTATCCGATCGTCCCTTCAGCACCGGTACCTGCGCAAGGTACTGACCTGTCTAATTATACCATTCAATTTGTAAATGGTACAGATGCTGTCGGACAAGCTTTGTTAACTATGACAGCAGATAACCAAAGTATGGTATATGGCAGTCAGCTCCCTGCCTTAACGATAACTTATAGTGGGTTCGTAAATAACGAGACGTCTGCAAATTTGAGCCATTTGCCATCGGTTATCACTACAGCAACCGCCGGGTCGCCAACTGGAAGTTATCCAATAACAGTCAGTGGAGCTGCGAGTAATAATTACGCGTTCAGTTATGTTGGGGGTACACTATCAGTTACCCCAGCGCCCTTAACCATCACCGCCGCCAGTCTGTCCAAAATACAGGGAAGTGCAAACCCAACCCTCACAATAAGCTATAGTGGGTTCATGAATGGCGACACAAAAAATAGTTTGACCACCCAGCCCACTATCACCACTACAGCAGATACGGATTCACCTGAGGGTAGTTATCCGATCACGCCGGGTAATGCTTCTGATCCGGACTACAGCATCACTTATGTACCCGGCACATTGACGATCAATCCAACAACTTTGGTTTTTTCGGCTATACCAACTCAAACTTATGGCGCATCAGATTTCGATCCGGGAGCTACAAGCTTATCGCCGATTTCTTACAGCAGCGATAACACATCAGTTGCGACGATTGTAAATGGAAACATTCACATTGTTGGGGTGGGTAGCGCAAACCTAACAGCCAGTGCGGGCAGCTTAACTCAGACCCAGCCTTTAACTGTATCGTCAGCATCATTAACGATCACTGCCAAAGATGTAAACAAAATCTATGGGACGGTATTATCTGACGGCAGCTCCACAGCATTCAATACATCAGGTCTGCAAAACGGCGAAACTGTGGGAAGCGTAAATATAGCCTACGGCACAGGCGCAGATCAGGGTGCGGGGGTTGGTAGTTATACCGGCTCGGTAAGCCCGTCTGCAGCAACAGGGGGTAGTTTCAATCCTAATAACTATAACATCAACTATGCTTCCGGGAACATTATTGTTGGGCAGGCTAATCTGATCATTACGCCGGACGATCAATCCAAAGATGCAGGAACAGCTAACCCGGCATTGACGGTAAGCTATAGCGGGTTTGTAAATAACGAAGATCAGGGAAGTTTAACTACCCTGCCTACAGTTACTACTACGGCAAGTACTAATTCAGTTGCAGGTCATTACCCGATCACTGCTAGTGGTGCGGTTGACCCTAATTATAATATCAGCTATGTGCCGGGTACTTTAACTGTAACCGGGCTCATTCTGACTTTTGGTCCAATTCCATCAAAAACATACGGCAACGCTGATTTCGACCCCGGTGCGGCTAGCTCATCTGCAATAACTTATAGCAGCAGTAACACTTCGGTAGCTACTATCGTGAATGGTAATGTTCACATTGTTGGGGTTGGCAGTTCGACTATTACCGCCAATGACGGCCGAACCAGTATCGATCAAAACTTGACCGTTTCGCCGGCATCACTTACTGTCAGTGCTGATAATCAAACTAAAACTTATGGGGCCGATAATCCACCATTGACCATAAGTTATAGCGGCTTTGTGCCCGGGGAAAGTGAAAGCAGCCTGAATACCTTGCCAACGATATCGGTTAATGCCGATGCAAACTCGATAGTAGGCAATTACCCTATCAAAATCAATGGCGCGGCAGACCCGAATTACAACATCAGTTATAATAACGGATCATTAACCGTTACCCGCGCTCCCTTAAAGATAACTGCTAATAGCCTGAGCAGAACTTATGGCGATCCTAACCCACCACTCACAGTATCCTATGACGGCTTTGTGAACAATGAAACGGCGATCAGCCTGGATACACAACCGACCGTCACAACAACTGCTGATATTAATTCACCCCCGGCTAATTATCCGATCAGTGCCAGTGGAGCTGTGGATGCCAATTACAGCATGATCTACGTGCCAGGGACTATGACTGTAAATGCGTTGGCCTTAACTTTTAATCCTATCCCATCGCAGGCTTACGGCTCTGGCGATTTTAACGCAGGTGCAAGCGGAGGGACGATAACTTATACCAGCGGTAATCTTGCTGTCGCGACCATTGTATCGGGTAAGGTACATATAGTTGGGGCGGGTAATACAACTATCACAGCAAATAACGGAAGCACCAGTGCGCAACAAACACTAACCGTAACACCGGTACCTCTGACTATCACAGCCAGCAGCACAACTAAAACTTATGGCTCGGCTAATCCGGCGTTGACCGTAAGTTACAGTGCTTTTGCTAATGGTGATGGCCCAGCCAATTTAGCTACCCAGCCTACAATAAGCACAACTGCGACGACGGGTTCCCCGGTAGGCACATATACAACTTCAGCAAGTGGAGCAGTAAGCCCTAATTATACCATCAGTTATGTGGCTGGTACTTTAACCATCGGACAGGCGGCTTTGTCCATTACAGCTGATAGTAAGAGCAAGGTGCAGGGCACAGTTAATCCCGTACTAACCATAAGCTACAGTGGTTTTGTAAACGGAGAAAACAATCTGGCGCTAACTACTCAGCCCAGCATAAGTACAACCGCCGTTACCAGCTCTCCGATAGGCCCATATCCAATAACGTTAAGCGGGGCTGTGGATGCCAATTATAATATCACCTACACTCCGGGGACCCTGACGGTTACGGCTCCTGCTTTGGCTTTCGGTCCGTTGCCGGCAAAAACATATGGTGATGCCAATTTTAATCCCGGAGCTACCAGTACAAATTCTATAACTTATACCAGTAGCAATCTTGCTGTCGCGACTATCGTCTCCGGTAATATCCGTATTGTTGGTGCAGGTACATCCACCATCACTGCGAATGACGGCACCAGCAGTTTACAGCAAACATTAACCGTAAATCAGGCTGCGCTGACTATCACTGCTGTCAATAAATCGAGAACTTACGGGGCTGCTAATCCGGCGCTGACAGTAACCTATACTGCATTTGTGAACGGAGAAACCAGTTCGGTGTTAACCACACAGCCGACAATAACTACTACTGCGCTTACAGGCTCATCGGTAGGCACTTACCCGATTACTGCGAGCGGAGCGGCAGCTAACAACTATGCGATCAGCTATGTGGCGGGCACATTAACCGTTGGACAGGCTGCGCTGACTATTACCGCAGCTAATAAGTCAAAAACATACGGAGCTGCTAATCCAACATTGACAGTTACTTATAGCGGTTTTGTAAATGGCGATACGCAATCTGGTCTGACTACACAACCAACTATTACCACAACTGCAGTTACCGGATCGCCAATAGGCGCCTATCCTATCACGGCCAGCGGTGCTGTGAATAGCAATTATACCATCGGTTATACAGCGGGAACATTGACCGTGGGAACTGCAGCCTTAACCATCACGGCCAGCAATCAATCCAAAACCTACGGAGCAGCCAATCCGGCTCTGACAGTAAATTACAGCGGCTTTGTAAATGGCGATACACAAACAAGTTTGACTACTCAGCCAACGATCAGTACGACAGCTAACACGGGTTCTGCTGTCGGAACTTACCCCATCACAGCAAGCGGAGCCGTTAATACTAATTATAGCATCAGCTACTCGGCAGGTACTTTAACTATCGGGCAGGCAGCTTTGATTATCACCGCCAATAATCAGACTAAAACCCAGGGTGCTGCCAACCCGGCATTAACGGTAAGCTACAGCGGCTTTGTGAACAGCGAAACCAACGCGGCTCTAACCACTCAGCCCGTAATTACAACCACAGCAACCACAAGTTCGCCCGTGGGGACCTATCCGATCACAGCCAGCGGCGCGGTAGATGGTAATTACGCCATCAGTTACACACCGGGCACATTGACAGTAACAGGCATAGCGTTAAGTTTTGCTCCGATACCATCCAAAGTATATGGCTCAGCTGATTTTAATCCTGGTGCAGCAAGTTCTTCATCAATAAGTTATACCAGCAGTAACACATCAGTAGCAACTATTGTATCTGGTAATATTCATATCGTTGGTGCGGGAACTTCCACTATAACTGCCAACGATGGTTCGACAACTTTGCAACAGACATTGACCGTAACACCAGCCGCATTAACCATCACCGCTAATAGCGTAAATAAAACTTATGGCAATACCCTTACAGGTGGAACGGGTTCAACAGCCTTTACTTCGTCAGGTTTAGTGAACGGGGAGACTATAGGTAGTGTTACCGTCGCTTATGGTACTGGCTCGGCCGCGACAACTGCCGTCGGCACTTACAGCGGATCCGTTATCGCATCCACTGCAACAGGCGGAACATTCACACCCGGAAACTATACGATTACTTATACTGCCAACAGCATTGCCGTTACGCCGGCAACATTGACAATTACAGCAAACAACGCTACCAAAACTTATGGGAACGCAATTACTGGCGGCACTGGCTCAACGGCCTTTACTTCAACAGGACTTGTAAACGGGCAAACCATAGGCAGCGTAACTATTGCTTATGGTACGGGTTCGGCAGTAACGGCTAATGTGGGAACTTACACTGGGGTAGTAACGCCTTCAGCAGCAACGGGCGGCACATTTACCGCGAGCAATTATACCATCACTTATAATTCGGGTAATATTATTGTATCAACCGCTGCGTTGACCATTACCGCCAATAACGTAAGCAAAACTTATGGAGCTACGCTAACGGGTGGTATAGGATCAACCGCATTTACCTCAAGCGGCCTGGTAAGCGGGCAAACTATAGGAAGCGTTACCATGGTCTATGGCACAGGAGCTTCTGCTACAACAGCGGTAGGAAGCTATACCGGGCAGGTAACGCCATCGGCTGCGACAGGCGGAACATTTACGGCGAGCAATTATACAATTACTTATAACAAAGGGAATATAACGGTCAATGCCGCTGCATTAAATATTATTGCCAATAATATCACCAAGGCTTACGGTTCAACCATTACGGGTGGTACGGGATCGACAGCCTTTACCGCAACAGGTTTAGCGAATGGTCAAACCATCGGCAGCATCACCATCGCTTATGGCACCGGATCAACCGCCACTACTGCTGTAGGTACCTATACAGGATCGGTAACACCATCAGCAGCAACGGGCGGCACATTTACTGCGGGCAATTACACCATTACTTATACTGCGGGAAATATCATTGTATCGGCCGCCGCATTAATTATTACTGCCAATAATGTGACTAAAACATACGGTGCAACGCTGACCGGCGGAACAGGTTCGACCGCATTTACTTCAAGCGGCCTGGTTAACGGACAGACCATTGGCAGTGTCACTATGGCTTATGGCACCGGCGCCACAGCTACAACAGCAGCTAGTAGTTACACCGGACAGATAACGCCATCAGCTGCGACAGGCGGAACCTTTACAGCAAGCAACTACACGATTACATATGCTAAGGGTAGCATTACTGTAAACAAGGCTGCATTAACTATCACCGCAAACAATCAAACTAAAACACAGGGGGCTGCTAACCCGACGCTAACCGTTAGTTACAGTGGCTTTGTAAATAGTGAAACCAACTCTGTGCTGACCACCCAGCCGACCGTGACCACGACCGCAACTACCACTTCCGCCGTAGGGACTTATCCAATCACGGCCAGTGGCGCCGTTGCTGCTAATTATACCATAAGTTACGTGGCGGGCACACTTACCGTAACTTCAGGCAGTACATTAACATTTAATGCCATTCCATCTAAAGTTTATGGTGTTGCTAACTTTAGTCCGGGTGCAACCACCACAACAGGGACTATTACCTACACCAGCAGCAATACTTCGGTAGCTACTATCGTATCGGGCAATATTCACATCGTGGCGGTTGGAACTTCAACCATCACCGCAAGCAACGGTACCACCAGTTTGCAGCAAACGTTAACTGTAACCAGGGCAGCGCTTACCATCACAGGCGCCGCTACCAAAACTTATGGTTCAGCCTTAACAAGCGGATCAGGCTCCACAGCATTTACTTCGAGTGGATTGGTATATAGCCAAACTATTGGCAGCGTTACTATGACCTACAGCACCGGCTCGGCGGCAACTGCGGCTGCAGGAACTTATTCAGGTTCGGCAGTTCCATCGGCGGCGACCGGAGGGACATTTGTTGCAGCTAATTACACTATATCCTATACCAGTGGGAGTATCGTGGTAAACAAAGCCACGTTAACCATCACTGCTACCAACGTAACCAAGAACTATGGCACGGCAGTTACCGGACGAACCGGATCAACAGCCTTTACATCATCAGGCTTAAAGAATAGTCAAACCATCGGCAGCGTAACCATAGCCTATGGCACCGGTGCTACCGCCACATCTAAAGCCGGAAGTTATTCCGGATCAGTAACCCCGTCAGCAGCAACAGGCGGGACATTTACCGCAAGTAATTATACGCTTTCCTATGTTTCGGGCAATATTACAGTAAGCCAGGTACCATTAAAGATCACAGCGAATAATCAAACTAAAATTCAGGGCAACGCCAACCCAACGCTTACGGTAAGCTATAGCGGCTTTGTAAATGGCGAAACTAATTCAGCTCTGACTACCCAACCAACGGTGACAACCACCGCAAGAACCAGTTCACCTGTGGGAACTTATCCAATTACAGCCAGCGGCGCGGTTGATGCCAACTATACTATTACCTACGTGGCCGGTACGCTAACCGTTAAATCTTCAGCAGCCGCGCTTGTATCTGTTGTTAATCCTTTACATGAAACCTATGTACCAGTAGAGGAGCCTTCAGTACAACAAGCTGTATCACCAAATGGTGACGGCATAAACGATATACTGCAGATCGATAATATTGAAAGCTATCCCGACAATAAAGTAACCTTGATGAACCGGAATGGTACCACTATATTTGAAATAGCGGGCTACGATAACCAGGGTAAAGTATTTGACGGTCATTCAAACATTACCAAAGAAATGCAGAAGCCGGGGACGTATTTTTACGAGCTTGAATACAAGGTAAATGGTGAGACCAAACGTAAGGCAAGCTTCTTCGTTATCAAGTACTAAAACTCTTAAATACCCCTTTTAGGGGTATGAATTTTTGTCATTGAAGTGTTAAATTTACAGTTCTCAATAATTGGTAACAATGATCAACCCGATACCGATTACCCCGGCCGGTAGTGAATATCCTGTAAATTTTTCAAAACCTTTTCTGAGGCAGTTTTTCCTGATATTGCTCATCTTTTGTTCTTCTGTTTTATATGCGCAGAAATATAATTTCCATCATTATGACTTGACTGCCGGCCTGGCGCAATCACAAGTTTTATCCATTTGCCAGGATAAGGAAAAGCAAATATGGATCTCAACCCTGGGCGGTATTAATAGCTTCGACGGTAAAAAATTCCGATCTTATTCTATTGATGATGGACTGACGTCTAACGCCAATTTTGTTATTGCCTGTGACCGTAAGGGCAACATTTGGTGGGGAGGGAGTAAAGGATTGACAGCCTTTACAGATAAAGGAATTATCAATTACCCATTCAAGGATAAAGTCAATGTCAGGAGTATTTTTAAACTAACCGTCGACAAAAATAATGACATATGGGCGTTGGCAGCTTCTAAATTATTTAAGTTGATAGACGGTCAACTTGTTGTCCAGGATATCATTGCAAAGATGGATTATGTGAGCTCGTTGCAAACAGATAAGCAAGGGGATTTATACGCTTCTCTTTATCATTCCGGAATATATAAACTGGATAAGAATGGTTGGCATTTAGTTACCAGTGTGAAAGACCAGTATATAAAGGATTTTGTTTTCAGCGACAGGACTCCCGGAGCAATCACGTTTATTTCTGACCTGGGCCTATTCCAATGCGGCAGTAATCACATTGAAAAAATAAACATTCCATCCTATTTTTCCGAAGCCACCGAGCTTACCAGTATAAAACAAGATCACCATAAAAATCTATGGATCGGAACAAATAAAGGCGCTTTTCTTATTAGTGGCCAATCGGTCAAATATTTTAATGAGACTAACGGATTTACAAATGCGCGGGTATTTAACTTATACTGCGATCAGGATGGCCGTATGTGGTTTGGTATAGACGGAGAGGGGCTATACAGCTATGAAAATGACGATTTTGTTATTTACGACAAATCACAGGGATTGAATAATGAAACGGTGATGAGCCTGGCCAGGGACTCGAAAGGCCAACTATATTGGGGTACTAATGGTGGCGGATTATGGTCGTTCGCAAATCATAAGCTTAAGCAGGAGATGGTTAAAAGTGGAGAATCATCCAAGCTTCGTGTCAATTGTTTACTAAATGACAGCGATGACAACTTGTGGGTTGGAACTGATAACCTGGGGCTATGGGTAAAGAAAAAGGGCAGATCGACGTATGAGCCTGTCTTGGGGAAGGATAATAACCAGATATTTTTTCACATGGCCGAAGATCCGTCAAAAACCATCTGGTTAGCAACAGCAAGCGGCTGCTTTTATCTTGAAAACGGGAAATTGATAAAGGTCCCCTCTACTCATTTTTGTTCTGCGATATTAGCTAAAGGACCCGATTCGGTATTTGTTGCTACGACAAATGGCCTTCAATTGATCCGCGATAAAAAATTAGACCCGAATTTCAACCTGGGTCCTGTAGCTGGTAAAAACGTAATTACATTACTTGCGCATGGCCCATTTCTTTTAATTGGTACAAATGACTATGGATTATATATCTGGAATACAAAAACCAATGCCATAAATAATATCAACGCAAAAAGTGGTTTGTTGTCGAACACGATATATAGTATTGACATTATAAAGAACGCGCTATGGTTAGGAACCGGCAAGGGCATAAATAAATTTATGATCACCAACCATAGCCGGATGACATTGGTTAAAGAAAGCATCTTCAACCCGATAGTTGAGTGTAATCAGAACTCTGTTCTGCATACCGATACCAATATTTGGTTGGGTACAACGCGTGGATTATTCGTATATAAAACAAACAAGGACGAAAGATCTGTTCCTATTCCTAATACGGTGATTCAAAGCGTTTGGCTCCCAACAAAAATTAAAGATAGTATAAAGTACACCTACCAAAGAGGATATAAACTGCCACTAAATTTATCCCTGCCATCGGATGAAAGCCATCTCGAGATCGAATTCCAGGCTATCGATTTTTCCGATGCACGCGATGTTAAATATGAATACCAGTTGGAAGGCGTTGATAAAACATACGGGAAAACTGATATACACGACTATGTGGAGTACCCCAACCTGCCACCGGGACATTATACTTTTAGAGTAAGGGCAATCAATAGTGATGGTTATTACAAAACCCCTGCCTCTTTTTCATTTACCATAACGCCTACCTTTGTTCAAAGCGCGGGTTTCAAGCTATTGGTTATTGTTATCTTCCTATCGGCAGCTTATGGCATCTATCGGTATAAGACTTATCAAAATAGCAGGAAGGCTTTATATATCGAGCATCTAAAGCTGGAAGAACAAGCCTTCGTTCGCCGTCAGACAGCAGAGGATTTTCATGATGACCTGGGTAATAAACTCACCAGGATCAATCTTTTATCTGAGCTTTTGGATAAGAAGATCACCAAAGATAAACCTGATGAAAAAGTGCTGATACAACACATCAGAACCAGCGTTGATGAACTATATTCTGGTACCAAGAACATTTTATGGGCGCTAAATCCCGACAATGACAATTTGTATGATGTGTACGAACTGATCATGAACTTCGGTAGGGAGCTGTTTGGGAGTACGGATATTTCATACCAGGCTTCGGATAACGACCCCGCTTATAAAAAAATACGCCTGCCACTGGGTACGGGCCGTAATATTATTTTGATCTGCAAAGAATTATTGCACAACATTTTACAACATGCGGGTGCCAAAACTGTAACACTTGCCATAGAGATTACGTCTTATAAGCAGATTTGTATGACGATATCCGATAATGGCTGTGGATTTGATCAAGCGCACTTAGTACCAACAGGCAACGGACTTCGGAATATGCAAAACCGGGCTAAAAGGCTGAACGGGAAATTAGAGATCGACTCTAATATCAACGTGGGCACTACCAGCCAGTTGACATTTCCAATTCCAGGGTAAGATGCATGGATGTATACGTGTAGTTATTATTGAAGACGATAAAATTTTGCTCCAAACCTATAAACAATTAATAGGGGTAGAAGAAGGGATAACCGTGGTTAATGGCTATACCTCTTTTGAGCATGCTGAAAGATATATCGCAAACGATCAGCCGGATGTTATCCTGATGGATATTCAATTGCCGGGTATGAGCGGCATTGAAGCCATTCCTCTTGTTAAGAAACAATTACCCAGGACGCATGTGCTGATGCTCACAGTTTTTGAAAGTGAAGAGCAGATAATGCAGGCGCTTTCAAATGGGGCATCCGGATATATCACCAAAGATTCTTCATCACAAAAAATAATTGATTCGTTGTGGGAAGTGCGGGATGGCGGTGGCCCGATGAGCAAGAACATTGCCCGCATGGTAATCAGATCATTCCAAAAAAACCAGGACTCGCCACTTTCTAAACGTGAAACAGAGATCTTACGAATGGTGGCCGATGGCAAAAAGCGAAGTGAGATAGCCGAAGATTTGTTTATTGAATTAGAGACAGTTAAAACCCACATCAAAAACATCTACGTCAAGCTCGACGTGCACTCCAGGGCCAATGCAATTCATGTGGCCAGGAAGAATAAGCTGATCTAAACAATTTGTCATTTCGAACGAACGAAAGGGCAAAAGCGGTGGCCGTGAGGAGAAATCTTATCGACCATGCATAGCGAATATACAAGGCGTATAAGATTTCTCCTCACCCTACAACACAGCCCATGCCGTTCGTCGAAATGACATGATTTTTAGGTAGTTCCCACATAAACAAAAAAAGTCAATTACCTCGCGCAATTGACTTTTTTAATTAACTATTAACTGACCAAATGTCTTAACGATAAACTATCCGGCCATTACAAACATATACTAATGCATTCGTTGCTGATGTGCGAAAATGTCCAAAATGAATTATGTTAGACGTTAATAGTCAGCCCGTTGTAAAATTTTTACCCCTTATCTTCCTGTCAAAATGTTCAGACAAGGTAATTGAAATACGTTCAGTGCGAGCAAAAAAAGAGCCTATCCTTTTGAGATAGACTCTTTTATATCCACCAGTTCCTGAAATTATGGATGCGCTAGGCCCCACCAAACAGGTGTATAGATCGGAATAGTTCCGGGATAATTCAAATTTGAGGTTAACTCCGTGTTAGGATAAAGCATGCGCAATGGCATTTGTCCGGCGGCAATAGTTGTTGCTTCCGAAGGGTTAAGTTTAGGATATCCTGTTCTTCTCCATTCGTTCCATGCCTCAAAACCCTGGAAACCACACATTGCATAATACTTTTGTATAATGATAGCTTTAACTTTAAGATCAACAGTTGCAGCACCTGTCAATGCCGTTAAGCCGTCGCTTGCTGTGCTAATATATGTAGTAGCGTCCCCGGCACCTGTAGCAGTAAAGCTGGCCTGTATGCCTTGCGTATATAAGGTAGTCGCATTGCCTGTCGCCCATCCCCTTGCAACAGCCTCAGCCTGTAAAAAATAGCTTTCGGCAGCCGATAGTAATTTAACCGGTGCTGTAGCAGATGTAGGGTCATTTGCCTGGCCCCCAACTAATGGAGATGGAGGAGAGACTTTCTTATTAGAAAATTGAATATAACTACCTTGTGGAATAGATTCCAGGGAGTCAACAGGACTGACCTTATCGATAAATAATGTATAAAACCTACCTAAACGAGGATCATTGTTATTTTTAAAAGCGGTTACAGCAGTTGAACTCGCCACCACATTTTGAATTTTACCTAATGTAGGGCTTGACGCTTCATTATAAAACGGATTCTCGTTACCGCCTGTAGATGTATAAGTAATCGACGCATCTTCAGTCAGGAATGTCGGATTAGTTTGGTACAATGCGGTGATACCTGCCCTGGCGGTGTTTGGGTCGATATTAGACAATCGTAAATATGCTCTAAGCTCAAGCGTATTTGCAAAAGCTACCCACTTGGTCATATCACCCTGGAATATCATGTCCTGCTCGCCCGGCGACACAGCATTTGCATTAAGCAAGGGTAACGCTTTATTAATATACATGAATATGCTATCATAAACCGCCTGCTGTTTGTCATATTTAGGGTTTGGATATGCAGATGGTTGCAATGCCTGCGAAAGAGGCACATCCCCAAAAGCATCTGTGGCTAACTGATAACTATATGCTTTCATCAGGTAGGCAATACCTTTAACATTGTCTAACCCTGCCTGATTGCTTTTTATGATCAGGTCGGAGTTTACTAATGCTACCTGGTATAAATTAAGCCACGGATTGTCAAAGTTGGTAGCTATCGGAGCGTATTGGTCCATCGACTTATATTGTGATGCAACAGGGCTTTGTGTCCAGTACTGGGCCCATATATTACCAAATACCTGGAAAGAATTACCCACTACCTGGCTAATAGCTGCCTGTGTGGTAGGCAAAAGCAATACAGGGTCGGCATGGTCCGGGTTATTTGGATTTTGATTTACATCCAGGATCTTTTTACATCCCGAAAATCCAAATGCAGCAACAAGCACTATAAACAGGGCCCGTTTTAAATTTCTATATTTTCTTTTCATGATAGGAGCTGTTAAAATGAAACTTTTAAGTTGATACCATAGTTTCTCACTGATGGTGTTCCGGCAAAATCAAAACCTTGCTCGTTTCCGGCGCCGCTTGAATTTACTTCCGGATCTACGTATGCATTGGATTTTGGTGTCCACAAGAACAGGTTGTTACCGAATACTCCAACAGTTAATGCACCAAACGGCAAGTTTCTTAGTTGTGCTTTATTAAAAGTATAAGATATGCCTGCGCTGCGCAGCTTAACGTAAGATGCGTCAACAATGAACATACCAGGTGTATTGTTTATTACACTTGTAAAATAATTATACACGGAGTAAGGTATCGTAGTATTTGGAACACTGTTGCCATTGGCATCCTTATAAACCGAATTCGGGAACGGATTGCCAAATCGCGGACCACCTGTTTCAATACCTGTACCTACGAAATCTACGAGAGATTTGGTGTCTGAAAATAACTTCCCGCCGTGTTTAACGTCAAATAATACATTCAGACTAAAGCCTTTGTATTTAACGTTTGTACCCAATGATGCCTGGTATTTAGGCTCATATGAACCCAGGTATTGGCCTGTTGTTGTAGGTATTGGTTGCCCGGTAGCCTGGTTGATAACAGTTCTTCCCTGTGCATCTGTTTGATTTGTTACCGCATAGAATTCGCCATAAGGATATCCTTTGGCTGCAACTATACTCATGCCGCTGAAGCCCCCTATTACTACCTGTGAAACGCCATTTGGCAGAGAAACTACGTTACTTTTGTTTTTGGTAAATGTACCATATAGATCCCAGCTAAAATCACTGGTTTTAATTGGGGTTCCGCGCAAACTTAGCTCTATACCTTTATTTTGGATCTCCCCTGCATTGATCGTATTAAAACCATATCCTGTTGAGTTAGGGATCGGAATAGATATGATCTGATTTTTTGAGTCGTTAATGTAGTAGCTGAAATCGATTGAAAGCCTGCTTTGCAAAAATGCTAACTCTGTTCCAATTTCAAACGAGCTTGTTTGCTCTGGTTTAAGTTTAGCATTGCCAAGCACTGATCCAACCTGCAATGCGGTAACATTGCCAAATGGGAATGTAGTGCTGCCAAAGGATCCGTTAACAGTAGTTTTTCCATAAGTGGTTAACAACGAGTATGGATTGGTATCGCTACCAACCTGTGCAAAACTCGAACGCAGTTTACCATAACTTAGGAAATTACCAATGCCGGTATTTTTCAGCAATTCGCTGAATACAAAAGAACCACTTACGCTTGGATAAAAATAGGAGTAGTTATCCAAAGGCAATGTTGAAGACCTGTCGTTTCTTAAAGTTCCTTCTAAAAACAGGTAATCTTTGTAGGAAAGGTTTAAGTCAGCATAAAAACCAACCAGTCTTCTTACTGATATATTATCAGTAATTACGTTTACCGGCCCATTACTATTATCAAGGTTATACCAGCCCGGAACTACTAAACCGCCGCTGGTGTTAGTGCTTGTTAAATTGGAAGTGGTAGAGCGTTCCCTGAAATTGTTTCCCAGCAATAATGACACGTTGAAATCATTACCAAACTTGTGACTCGCGGTAATCATCAGATCATGTACCACCTCGTTTACATTATATTGGTCAATTTGGTATGATCCATTATTGTTTTCCGATATCCATAGTCCGGATCCGGATTCGTCAGCAGGGGTAAAATCGTATTTTGGTGAAATAAGTTTTCTGCGGTCTGAGTACGAATCGACACCTACACGTTCTACTATACTTAACCATTGAAAAGGCTTATAAGCCAGGTTAACATCGCCGGTAACACGGTTTACATCATCCAAATTGCTGAAGTTTTGAAGAACCCAATATGGGTTTAAAGTAAAAGCACCATAAAATCCATATTGATTAGTAATTGGATTGTAGCTATTATACTTATTGTTCAGGTCACCCATCTTATCGATAGGAATATCCCTTGGTGTTTGCATTAAGGCATTCCATATACCGTTTGCATTTTGCCCGTTGGAGGGGGTATTTGCCTGAATTTTATTGTAATTAAAATTAACGCTCGCGGTAAAATTGTTTGAGAGGTTGGTTTTGCCGTTAAAACGTACCCCGTATTTGTTATAAGTATCGCTGCTGCCCGGGTATATACTGTTGGAGTTTAACGAGTTTAAAGCCAGGTAGAAACTGCTTTTATCATCACCCGATGAAATGCCAATGTTATTATCAGCGGCAAAACCGGTCGTGAAAAAGTCTTTTATATTATTTGGTAAAGCCGAATATGGCTTCATTTGGTTAACGCCATCAATTTGCTGCCCCCACGGCTGTACCTGCCCGGTAAAAGGTGCTCCCCAGCTAAAGTTGTCGCTGGCATCATCTATGCCGGTAACGTATCCGGCGCTTGTAGCCGAACCCGACATATAACCCTGACCATACTCATTTTGAAAAGTAGGCAATTTCAATACTGATGAGAATGTAGCCGTAGAGTTAAGCGTTATCTCCAATTTTTTTGCACGGTTTGCACCTGATTTAGTAGTGATCATCAACGCACCGTTGGATGCCCTTGAGCCATAAAGTGCCGCTGCAGCCGGTCCCTTCAGTACAGTGATAGATTCGATGTCATTCGGGTCGATATCATTGCCCCTGTTTCCGAAATCAACAGCCGTTAAACTGTTGGCGCCACTGACAATACTTGAATTATCGATAGGAATACCGTCAACCACCATTAAAGCCTGATTGTTGCCTGTAATAGACGACCCACCACGAAGAACTATCCTGGTTGAGCTGCCCGGAGTGTTTGAAGTTGACGTGATGTTTACACCGGCCACTCTGCCTGTTAATGAGGTAAGAGCACTTGGGTTTTGTCCTTGCGTCAACTCATTGTTGTTAACAGTTGGGGCCGAATATCCCAAAGTCCGTTTTTCCCTCCTGATGCCCTGAGAGGTCACAACAACCTCACTTAGCCCCTTTATTTCACTGGAGAGCGTGACATTTAGCGCACCAGATGCCGGAATGGATTCTTCTGTTGAAGTGTATCCAAGGAAAGTGAAAACAAGTATTGAATTTTGAGGAACTGTTATAGTGTATTGACCCGTTTTGTCAGTTTGAGTTCCGGTTGTGGTGCCTTTTACCTTTACCGTAACCCCCGGAATTGGTAAACCATCTTCTTTTGCGGTTACCGTACCGGTAACCTTGCGATCTTGCGCATATGCTTGTGCTACACATAATAAAAGCAGAAGCAAACATGTTAGTATATTTTTTTTCATTTAGTCGATATTTGAAATCTTCAATTTGATTATTCTTTAGACAGTTGTAAATGCCACGGCATCCAGGTATCCAATAATTGGTTTTTGTTAACCGTCCGATGATAACCGCATGCAACTAGCCATCTTCAATAAATATTTCAGGCAGGCGGACCAATTTCCTGTTATATGAAAAAAGGGATAGGTCACAAACTGAATAGTTCGGGTTGCGTTGCATATTGATTATCATCAGTTAATTACACCCTATCACGTGAGAGCATGATCGGGATTATAGATATTGCCTAAACTAATCTGGGGGGATACTTAGAAAAAAGATGTGTTTTTCATGCTATCCATTAGCCAGGCTAATGTCTTAAGACAATTTTAACTATTAGCTATTGGAGGGAATGTGCGGGAATCGCCACCCAATGTGCGAAAACAACCATTTTGATAATTTTAGCACATCAGGGTTAAAAAACGATGAATTTATGGGGTGCCGATTGTTAAGAATGGTTATTATAGCTGCGCTCTTCTATTAACAAATATTGATTTCCTGAAGGGTCGGAAAATTCTGCACCAAGACCCATTGGTAAATAATGGGGTTCATTAAAAAAGACAACGCCGGCCATCTTGAGGTTGTGATAGTCACTCAGGCAATCGTGACTATTGATAATGATCTGGCTTCGGACATATGACTGATCGGGGTCTGCCATTACCACTATAAAAAGATCGGGACTATTGGTTTTGATCAATATACCTTCCTGGTCGGGTAAAAGATTTTTCTTTCCATAAACCTCAAACCCTAAGTTTTCGGTAAAAAAAGCTATTTGTTTTTCAATGTCATTAGTAAATACAGGTATGTATTTGATTTTCATTTTATGGTGAAATGTTGAATTGTGGGCTTGCTATGAGCAGCAACGATGAGAAGATCAGTAGGACAAATACCTTGTCGCCAACAATTTTAAATAATGAGATTAGAGAGCGATATGCGAAAATCACCATAATTGTGTGATTTTCGCATATCGGAAAGGTTATCAGCCGGATAACCTGTTAAAAACTCAGCCTGTATTTAAGCGGAGTTGTTTGAAAGCGGTCTTTAAAAAGACGTATGAATGAGCTGGGGCAATCAAAGCCAATCATATTAACTATTTCGTTCACCGGGTAGTCGGTGTTTTTGAGCAGATCTTTGGCCCTTTGCAGCCTGATCTGGACCAAAAACTGGTGCGGTGTTTGATGAAAAGCCTGTCTGAAAGTGCGTAATAAGTGGGTAACCGATAAGCAGGCATATTCGGCAAGTTCATCAAGGCTGACATTGGTATTGTAGTTAGAATACAAATATTCTTTGGCCAGGTTTAGCCTGCGCAGAATCTCGATCTTAGTACTTTTGCTCAAAAAGTTGAGCCGCTGGGCTTTTTGAAAGATCTCTTCATTAAATATCTGGAAATAGTTGATCAGGCAATGGTGCAGGTATTCGTTTATCAGCAATTCATCCTGCAGGCCACGGTCGAGGTGATATTTCAAATGGTTCACATTAAAAAACAGATCGCCCTTGAAAGGATAAATGGTTTCGTCAAATTCATGCTCATACCTGTTCATAGAAGGATATTTATTCAAATTCAGCAGGGTATCGTCTTTAAGCTGCCAGCCATTTTTAAAATCCTGCAGAAATTTATCGTCAAAGCTTATCCCTAATGATTGCACCGGGATGGCGCTCTCTACCGTACTGGTATAATGCGTGCCCTTGTTCAATATCAGGAATGAATCGTTATGGATGGAAAGCTGCCGCTTGCCAATGTTATATCGCTCGTTGCCACTGAAAACAAACCGGAGACTAAAATCAGATGTGGTTTGCTGGTTGTAGTTATTGCGTGTGCCGCTGTATATAACATTATTATTCCGTAGTGTTCTTAAGTATTCCATCTCAGGTCAGGTCAGTATAATTTCGCTCCTCTATTAATAAACATCTGTTACCGGATGGGTCGGCAAATTCAGCTCTTAACCCGTTTGGGGTATACTGCGGCTCATTATAAAACTGTATTCCGGCCAATTTCAAATGGTGGTAATCGTTAAGGCAATCATCTGTGCTTACTACTATGTTACATCTTCTGTTGTCATAGCCATAGTCTTTAGCAATAAGTATGAATATATCAGGACTTGTGGTTTGCATGGTGACACACTCCCGGGAGGCGAGTAAATTTTTCTTATCACATACTTCAAACCCTAGGTTTTCTATGAAGAATTTTACCTGGCTCTCTATATCGTCGGTAAAAATGGGTATGTATTTTATTTTCATAATAGTTCACTGTAATAATTGGTTATTGGTATCGGAAAACGGAAGTATCAGTAGGTACTTAAATGTTATCCGGTGGCGGTGAGATCAGTTAATACCAAGACAATAACCAAAGATAGCAAGGCAAAAGGGTGGGCTGTATACCCCCTTTTGGGTGAATTTTTTATGAAAAAGTGTTATTTTTCGGGAAAAATGAGGTTTTTGGGAAGAAAGTCACCCCGTTGAAAGGGGTGACTTTGCGGAGATTGATTGTAAATAGTTAATTACTCTTATTCGCAATTACTTTTGGCTCGGTCATGCCGGGCTCCTTGTCGTTAAATATTTTGTACACCTGGGCAATTTTCCATTGTTTGTCATCATTCTTTTCAAGAACCAGGAAATTTTGCTGAATGCAATTATCATAGCAGAAATCAACCCGAACCATAACTAAGGCGCTGCTTTTGGTAACTACCTCATATTTGGCTTCGCAATTTTGTTGAACGCCACCGTCTGCCTTCATGGCATCAACAACATCAGGTTTGGTTTGAACAACTACTTTTTCTGCCCTTGGGATACGGAACGTAGCTTCGTTGTTCATTATTTTTTTCAGGATCTTATAGTTCCCGTTCATGTGACTGTCAATATATTCCTTTACAACGCTATCGTAGTCGCCCGCAACAGGGCCGGAATATGCAGAAATGCTGAAGGCTGTCAATATCCCTACCAGACATGCCTTTAAAATTGTGATCTTCATTTTTCTAATTATTTATACTCAAATTTCAGCATGCTCCGGCTGGAACAATGTGCAAATGGAGCCATTTAATATGCCGGAATGACCATTTGCAAGGATTAGCGAGCTAAGAAAAGTATAGCCATAATAATCGAAAAAAGTTATTTAATATTACTCATTCACATAATCTTGTCACAGTGGTCAAAATAGAATCGGCAAATCAACCCGAATATCTAAAACTAATCGATGATCTTTCAAGCGACAGTATTCATTTTATTGATAAATATGAATTCTGGATAGCGCCTAATTTTCTTAAGCAGACTTTCAAAGGAAAACTGGCTGTTTTCAAAGAATGCTTATTCGTTGGACATGTTTATTTTACGGACACCAATATTGCTGGAGGGGTGAGTTTTGAGAAATGTACCTTCCGGTATGGACTTACATTTGATAATTGTATTTCTGAAGATCACCATTATCTATTATCGGATAACTCACCGTTTTCAATTAGCTTTTCAAATTGCGAGGTCGGCAACCGTTTTATTGTAAAGTCATGCCAATTTATGCATGATATCTTGATACACCGCGATTGTAAAATTGCAGATATAGAATTCTCTGAAAGTAAAATGCCAGGAATCCGTGTCCTTGATAGTACAGTTCAGGGACAAATTACTATCAACGATTTTGATCTGGACGACCTCAATTTTGATCGATCTACTTTTCTGAAAACCATATTTTTAAAGAAATGTAATGGTGAATTTAATTTAACTTCTAGCAACTTTCAAAATAAAGTCAATCTGGAGGAGTGTATAATGGGAGCATTATTGACTCAACAATTACATATGGAAGCTGAATTAGAACTTAAGGATTGCAAGGTCAATGGAATAGCTCAACTTAATGATAGCATATTTGAAAAAAACGTGTTGATTGGCAATGAAATTAGCTTCGAAAATCAAAAATCCTACATTGAAGAGCTTCATTTAAGAGCTAGTGATTTCAAAGGTGGGTTTTCTTTCTATGGGAATTCATTATCTCGCAATTTAGACGTAGGTAACATAGAAATAGCTTGCAGCAATCGCCTTAAAGGTGACCTTAGCTTTACCGGCTTATCAATTCGATCGATATGCTTCTTTGGTATTAACGAACAGTCTATTTTATTGGCCTATAGCCATGTCTCCATAATAAATCTATCGGGGTTAATTAATAAAGGTGCCTTTTCTTTAGTTTCCATCTATCCTATACTTGAATCAGGGCCTCAGTTTTACATTTCTAGTTCGGTGCTGGGTAAAACGTTTATATCTGATTGCGATTTAAGCAAGTTTAAAAAGATAGAGATAACAAACTCAAATCTCACTGAATTAACTACTACGTCGGTTCGATGGTTCGAAGATTATCACCTTAACGATGATCTTCCTCCTGAGAAAACTACAGGCCAGCTACATTATTTTCACACTAAACGGGAAATTTATAGACAATTAAAATTTGCAATGGAGAGACAGGGTGATGCCGTAGGGCGCTTGGAATTTAAAAGGAAAGAATTAAATAGCTATAGAAATGAATTAAAGCAATATAAATGGAATTATAGAATGGGTGACAAGCTGATTCTTTGGCTGGGACAAAGCAATGATTATGGATTTAATTGGCTAAAGCCAATCGCCTTAATTTTAATATTTACATTAGGGGCATATACCGTGTTGGCCATTTGCAGTAATCCATTTCTAACATGGCAGCCAAGTTCTAAGGATTTTTGGTTTACAATCAACTTTCTGAAAGTAAATTTTTATAATTATTTTATCCTTTTGAATCCGGCTCATAAATTGAGTGAATTATTTAAAATAAAAGACAACGATACTTTTGGATTTTGGTTTGCCTTTTGGGATTTCCTTGACAGGCTTATCATCTCATATCTAATCTTTCAAATGATAACAGCATTTCGTAAGTACGTATCATGATTTGTAAATGACTTCAGAGATTTTACCATCTCATGGAATCGCGTTTACAGTAACGACAACGCTGGCACGGTCGGCATTTACATTAGGGTTGAAGCCAACCTTCATTAAATAATCTCCTGAATAGACCTGTTTCGAATCAATATTGGATGATTTGCCGGGATAAAGATTAACCTCTGTTAACTTGTATTTTTTGGAAGGATCAAGTCCTTTTAACTTGACAGGGTTTTTAGTTCCCTGGTCATAGCGATAGTTAACAAGATAATTGAACATCACGGCAGACGTCTTAGCTGGATCAACATACATGACAGAAGCCACACTGTTTTCCCGTGGATTTAACAACCGGTATTGTTGCCCCTGCCATATCACCGGTTTCAGACCGTCGTATGTTTTTACAGCAGTTTTGCAGAAACCCAGGTCAGTAGGGCTCAATTTATCCACTACGATATCAAAACCTAATTTGCCCATCATCGCCACATCCACACGGAACTTTAAGGGTTCCTTACCCCAGTCGGTTACATGGTTTGAGCTGGCAATTGCCGGGTAGAAATAAGAATATTCCCATTGGATGAAAATACGCTCGATAGGCTCGGTATTATCGCTCGGCCAATACTCTGTAAAGTATTGCAGGGCATTATAGTCAACACGCCCACCGCCGCCTGAGCAAAGCATCATCGGCACGGTCGGGTATTTTTGACGCAGTCGTTTTAGCACCGAATAAAGGCCTTGCACATAATCGACATAAAACTGGGATTGATCATGTTTTAAGTATGAAGAATAGGCGTTGTAAATAACCGCATTACAATCCCATTTTACATAAGCCAGTTTTGGATCGCGAATGAAGAGTGAATCGACTGCATGGAATACAAAGTCCTGAACTGCGGGGTTGGCCAGGTCAAGCACCAGCTGGTTTCTGAAATAGTATTCTTCGCGGTCTTTTTGTTTCACAACCCAATCCGGGTGTTTGCTGTATAGTTCGCTTTTAGGATTCACCATTTCCGGCTCTATCCAAATGCCAAATTTTACGCCTTCACGATCAGCTTCTTTGCCGATTGACGCAATGCCATTAGGCAGTTTTTTGCGGTTTTCCTGCCAGTCGCCCAAGCCCGCGTGATCGTCATTTCTTGGGTATTTATTGGCGAACCAACCATCATCCAGCAAAAACAGATCAACGCCCAACTCTTTGGTGTTTTTCAGCAGCTGGCGCAGCTTCTCTTCATTAAAATCGAAGTAAGTCGACTCCCAGTTATTCAACAGCGTAAGTCTTGTGCCTTTGCCATCCAATATTTTATAGTTCCGCGCCCATGACTGTAAATTCCTGCTCGCCTCACCTTTACCAGCGGTGGAGTAGGTATAAACAAAAGCAGGCGTCTCAAATACTTTGCCTGGTTTTAATTTGTAGGCTGAAGCGTAATTATTGATTCCGGAGATGATTCTTAAATTATTCTCCGGATCTATCTCAAAATCTTCGCGAAAGTTGCCGCTCCATTCCAATGCGCCAAGCAGCACATTGCCGTCATCTTCACCGGAAGGCTTATCAAGAGAAACCATAAAAACCGAAGGCATAAAAAGATTTGCCCGTGTACCTAATTTGGTATCGAGCGTTTTGATGCCGTGTGTCAGCTGTGTTTCTTCGGGCTGCATTTCTTTGGCCCAATCGCCATGATATTGTCTTAACCAGTAGCTACCCGCTTTTAAAAATAGATTTGCTGAAGCATATTTTTGCAGCGTTATATCCTCTTTTTCGTGATGAACTATGGTGCTCCACTGTTCGATAACATTCTCCTTATAGTAAGTTTTGTAATAAAGCGCTACCTCCACAGGATAGGCGGGATCCTTTAATGATATTTTTAATAACTCAACATCCGGCGAGATTTTAGTCGACTCATGGCTCACATATTGCAGATCGAGTGATTGGTTGCCATCTGCATGTGTAACCGTGATTGCGGGCTCCAATAAATTTGTCGAGCCTGATGGTGTATATACCGAACTGAACATGCTGGTATAATCGCCGCCCATTGCCGAAGGTATCCCGTATTCGGATTTATTATTCAGTTTTTCGCCGAGATAGGTATAGTGCAGGTGTTTTTGCGCATCAGTATGTAATGCAATTGCCGTTTTTTCTGTTTCGATGGCGATGACGGTATTTTGCGCCATCACGTTTTCGCCTAAAAGTAAAAAACCAGCGACGAATAGATAGGAGAGGATAGATTTTTGCATTTCGTTATAGGTATATTTTAGTGCATGGTCATTGCCGGTTCAACATCTTCAAGATTTTTGCCCTTAGTTTCTTTTATCCGCAACAATGTGAACACAAAGCCCACTGCACATATTGCGGAATAAATATAGAATGTTCTTTCTTTTAAATGCTCAAATAAAACCGGAAAGGTAAATACCAGTACAAAATAGGCGAGCCAAAGACTGACGATACCGACCGTCATAGCAGCCGCCCGCACGTTTACCGGGAATATCTCAGAGATCAATACCCATATCACTGGCGCCAATGTCATGGCGTAAGTGCCAATTGCCGCGAGGAGTAAACCGGAAAGCGCACTGGAATTTGCATGCAGTGCATTAACAATTAAGATATAGAGTATGCAAAGCCCACCTGCACCAATCAGCATCAGTGGTTTGCGGCCCAGTTTGTCAACAAGCACCATCGCCAAAATGGTGAATATGAGATTTACGGCTCCAATGAAAACAGTTTGCAGCAATTGGTCGTCCTGTGATGCTCCAATGCTTTGAAATATTTTGGGTGCATAATTAAACACTGTATTGATCCCGCAAAACTGCTGGAAGACAGCAAGCCCGATCCCGGTTAACACAGCTGGTAATGCTGCCTTTTTTAATACTGAAGCATAACTTACTTTGGCAACGCCGATAAACGATCGCCTGATGACCATCAATGATTCTGATACAAAAGTTTCATTTCCTATTTTACTAAGGATGATCTGAGCCTGTTCTTCTTTATTTTTTTGGATCAGCCATCTCGGGCTTTCCGGTAAAAAGTAGGCTCCAAGCAGAAACAATCCGGATGGTATTACACCAAGCCCGAACATATATCGCCAGGCATCAACACCATAATCCCGCAGCGCATAATTCACGAGGTTGGTGATAAGGATGCCCAATACAATGGTCAATTGGTTCATCGCAACAAGCCGCCCCCTGATTGCGGCAGGTGCAATTTCTGAAATGTACATAGGCGATAACATAGAGGCCATGCCGACACCTGCCCCAGCAGCAAAGCGCGATACCAGGAAAAAGTCCCGGCCCGGTGCAAAGGCCATGGCCAAAGATGAAATGGCAAACAAAGCAGCTGCGATCATAAGTCCCGGACGCCGACCGTATTTATCCGCTATATTGCCTGCTAATATGCAGCCCACTATCGCACCGATGGCCAATATCCCGGTAGCAAAACCTTCCCAATAGGAACTAAATTCAAACTGCTTTTGCAAAAAAGGCAAAGCGCCCGATATCACTGCAAAATCAAAGCCGAACAGGTATCCACCCAATGCGGAAATAAAGCATATGCCGAATGTATAGGTGTTTTTTATTTCAGACCGCTTTTCTATATCGTTATTCATTGCCGATGGTTAAGAATTCATAAATAGTTTCGCTGATAAACCGCTGACCGGGTTTCAGTACAGTATCAGGAAAGCCTGGATGATTCGGCGAATCCGGGAAAGCCTGTGTTTCCAGCGCAACAGCAGTGTGTTTATTATAAGGCACTCCTTGCGGACCGATAATATCTCCCAACCAATCATTCGCTGTATAAACCTGCATACCGGGCCTGTCTGTATAAACCTTTAATTGTCTGCCCGAAGTTGGATCTGACAGTGTAGCTGCTAATCTTACTTTACCGGGGAAATAATTATCCAAAACGAAGTTGTGATTATAACCTCCCGATACCATCACTTCAGCAACATCGGCTCCGATCTGTTTTGTATGCAAAAAATCCATCGGGGTACCGTTTACTGGTAAGATTTTACCTGTGGGTACAGTATCCTCATCATTTTCCGTAAAAGCGCCCGCGTTTATTTGTAATGTATGTTTCGATATATCACCTGACGTAAATCCGCTTAAATTAAAATAGGAGTGATTGGAGAGATTTACAGGCGTATTTTTATCCGTAACGGCATCGTAAACGACCCTTAGCCGGTTATTCACGTCTAGAATATATTTCACAGTTACCCATAAATTTCCGGGATAGCCTTCATCGCCGTCCTCGCTAAGATATTCCATTATTACACCAGCTTCATTTTCTTCCTGTATAAAGGATTTGATCTTCCAGACTTTTTTGCTCAACCCGGCACAACCACCGTGCAGATGATTTTCGCCGTCATTTTTTGAAAGAAAGAAGATCTTTCCATCCAACTCAAATTTTGCTCCGCCTATGCGCCCGGCATACCTTCCCAAAATGGAGCCGAAATAATTTGGATTGTCCTGGTAGTGATTAATGTCAGCATACCCCGCTACTACGTTATCCGGTTTACCATTGCGATCGGGGGCATATATCGCAGTTATGGTAGCTCCGAGGTTTGTCAACCTTAAGGAGATCTCATCATTGCCGATCGTAATCAGATATAGCGGCTCATCATCCGCAAATCCGCATGGCTCGCTTAAAACAGAGAGATGTTCTTTTTTGCTATCTAACATCTGCCCTGGTTGTTTGCTGAAAGAAATTTGCCATTTTGAGATGCACCGCCGCGCCCTGGTGGTTAATGTCCATTTTCAAGACTTTTTCGAGACAGGCTTTACCTTCTTCAATATCGCCCAATCCCATTTTGCCCAAACCGATCAGGTAGTTGCAGAAGATATTATTCCTGCGGTTGATGTCGATATCAAAAACCAACATATCAGGCAATGAAACAGCGAAATAGTCGATCCTGATTTCATCATTCATATGTTCAATCCCGAAATCAATAAAGCGCTGGAATATTTCCTCTGCCTTTTGTGGCTGACCCAATTTTTGCCAGGCCAATGCCTGGTATAATATTTTATCTGGTTGCGGATCGTTATAATAAATAGCCTGAACCGGAACGCCATTACCTTCGGTAGCAGATTTAAACCGGGCAGTTGCCTGTTCGTTTTGTTTTAATCCTTCGTAAGCACAACCTAATAGGTAATTGATATCATTTTCAGGGGTACCGTATAATTTACCCTCACCCAGGTTTTCGGGATAGCGCTCAACAAGAGATAATAAATCGATGACATTTTGATATTCGCCATTTTGCATGGCCTCTTTTGCCAACTCGATATGGCAAAGTAAAAACTGTCCGATCACTTTACCTTCGCCGCCTTCCCACGGATGGAATTTGCGGGAAGCCAGTAATTCCTTAGCTGCTTTATATTGATTTAAATTGTTCAACAAGGCGATCCGCTCCAAATAAAGATCATCGCGTTCATTTACCAGATCAGGGTATTGATCAAGCAGTTTAAGCCGCTCTTCAAACGAACGCCCGATTATCTTATCCAATTGGTCCAGTTCCATCAATACGCGTGCATCCGAAGTACCCAAAGCAAATGCCTGTTCCATTGCCTCAAGCGATTTCTGAGGCTGGTTCAATTTATTATAATAAGCCAGAGACAAGTTGCGATGGACCGTTGGAAAGGATTTATCCAATGCCGCGGATTTTTCCCAGCACTCAATAGCCTCCGCATATTGGCGTTTATCATACCAAAGATTACCCAAATGATAGTAAGCTTTTGCATCAGTGGGGTTGACTGTGATGGCATTTTGCAGGATAAGTACTTCCTCTATTTTATTCGGAAAGTAGATACCTGATTGGGTGGCCGCCGCTTGCTCAGCATAAGTTATTGCCTTCCCGGTATCGCCCGATTTGCTGGCTACCCAGCTTTTATAATACGATATGATTTGGTTACTCGGTTCACAGTTTTGCTCATAGACTTCTAAAACCTGTAAGGCTTCATTATATAAACCAGCCTGCACGTAGCTTATTGAAAGCTCCAGGTAGTTATTGGGCTCGCTGCGCATCAGATTAGTAATCGCCTTCCGTTTTGAAGCATTTTGTTTTTCAGCATCCAACAGATATTCTTCGAATAGACAACCATAATTGAACGGGTCAATTACTAATGATTCCTTAATAAATGCTCTCGCTTCATCTTTTCTTCCACTAAGACGTAACAAAACTGCTTTCACAAGCCGTGCAGGCGAACTATGATAATTGCGTATCAATGATTTTTCTATCAAAGCCAATGCCTCGGTAGTTTTATTTTGCACAGAAGCTATCCGGGACAGTTCCAGGTAGGCGCTGTGCTGCATGGCATCGTTCCAGGCAGCTTTGTAGAAGGCATCAAATGCTTCGTCGAGCCTGTTTTGCATTTTAAGGCTCAGCCCCAGGTTGAAATAAGGCTCCCCATCGTAAGGGTTTGGATTTCTTTTGGTGATGGTATTAATCGCGGTCCTGAAATAAGGCTCTGCTTTTGTAAACTGGCCCCTTCTCAGCAACAGCAAACCTATCGCGTTATTGCAACGCACATCGCCCGGACTTCTTCTCAGTGCTTCCTCATAATAATCAAGCGGGTTATAGGTGGCATGCCTGTATTGCTCCAGGTGCAATCCATTCAAATAGAGGTCTTCTATCTGCTCGATGTCGGCAGGCTGCTTTGCTGCTACGGCCGCTGATGGAATTTCCTTTTCCTCAATTTTTTCAGGCTGATAGCTTACCAGTATTGAGCCGCTTTTATCTGCAACAATTATTTTTAATTCGGTCTCGTCAATTCCAGCCAAATCGAAAGTAGTTTCAAATATGGCATCCGGAGCTATCGTTGCGGTAAAGCTTTTTAACTCCTGTCCATTACGCAATACTTTTATAGTAGCCTGTTCGTAAACAGCAGTAGCATACACTTTGACAAAATACTTATCGCCTTCTTTACCTGCACTGATCATTGCCTCTTTGGTCGCATTCTTTACCACACCGATTTGCGCATAAGGCATAAAATATTGCTCGAAGGTTTTTCCTTCATTCGGTTGAAGCCAGGAGAAGTCGGGCTGATTATCCGTGAACATACCCGTCATTAATTCGATGTAGGGACCATCCTCATCAGTCAGGTTGCGGTCCCATGCAAATCCAAAATCGTCATTACCCCAGGTCCACTGTTTTTTGCCGGGGGATACATGATGATCGGCAACATGCAACATGCCGCCCTGCGTATCATGCTCATAACAGCCCATAAAATCATATTTCGACTGGATGGCCATGTAGGACGTCGGAACCGGAATGTTTTTATAGCGCGAAATGTCTGTACCCGGCGCATAGTTCACTTTGTAGTAAGTGCCGGTTGCTATCGGAAAGTCTGACACATCGCGTTTGCCATGATCAAACACCGCATGAACATCCGGCGGGAAAACAGATTGGTAATGACCATTCACCTTCACAGCAGGGTTTGCCCACCATAAAAATGTTTGCGGAAAAGGTGTTGGATTGAACAGCTTACCGCTTATCTCAAGATAAGCTTTGCCCGGATACAAGGTAAACCCGGCCATGCCTTTGGTGCGGAACATGATCTCCAGTTCATTCACCCAAACGGTTTTACTGCCATCGGTATTTTCCTGTATCTTGAAATCAACCGGAGAAAAAGTGCTCGGACGATGGTGCTGCGGCCAGTTAAATTCGATACCGCCTGATATCCACGGACCTGCCAAACCCACAAGAGCAGGTTTTATCACTTGGTTATAGTATACAAAATCGCGCTTTTTTACTTTATCGTAGGCCTTTTGTATCCTGCCGCCCAGTTCGGGCAGTATCATTATTTGCAGGTATTCGTTTTCAATAAATACGGCGGTATATTCCCGGTCGTGCTTTTCGTCTTCTATCTTTTCAATCACAGGGTGCGGATAAACAACACCGCTGCTACCCTGATACACCCTTTTCTCCAGGAACATCGGGTTCTTTTCAGGTTTCCCGATCCCGTAAGTAGGAATGCTGATCTGTTCAACCCAGGCTTTTACTTCCATATTACTAGTATACTAATTTATTCTGTTTTTTTATTAGTTAGATGGTACCAGCTTTACCATAATGGCATCGGCAATTGGTACGTTAAAAGAAATTTTACCCTGTCCTTTTTCTATTTTCCCAAGCGGCTTGTTGGTCAGGAAATCGGTTATGACATATTCACCGCTGCCGAGCTCCAGTTGCTCCCGGTTCCAGTTGGCATCATATGTTTTCTTGTTATCAAAATTAAATACCGACAATAGTGTTTCTTTACCCGGCAGGTAAAATGCCATTTGCTGATCGAATGTTTCGCCATCGGCAAACTTCAACGGCGTGAAGGCTTTTGGACTGCTGAAGTAAGCACACAGATAAGGATTGTTCAAATACTTATTAGCTCTTTCAGCAGCTAACTTATCCCGGAAATCTGAACCATCGCCAAGGATGCTTCCCATAGACATCATGGCGAATAATCGCACTTTAACTTCTTGCTCACTCAGATCCGGGTTCTTTTGAAAATTTTTCATGATGGCCACATCCAGGTTGGTATAAGGCCACAACGTACCCTGTAACCACCATAAATGCGAGGCGTTTGCCATTGAACCTTCCGTACTGCCATAATGCGGGAAGCCCTTTTCATCATCGCGGAAGTGAGAATACACATCTGTCGATATAAACCGGGTATGCGCATACTGGCTCGGGAACATTGGCGAAATAGCCTCGGTAATAAAAACGTCTTTTCCCATTATCGTGTCACATAGCGCCTTCAACATCTTCATGCCGTAGTTGTACGCCTGCATACCCGTGCGGATATTCGGATCATATCTTTTAGTCGATTCAAGTGCGCCTGCTGTCAGGAAATCTATCTTGATAAACTTAGCGCCTATCGCTTTTGCTTCTTTTAACCGGTAAATGATAAATTGACGTACTGCGGGATGGGTCGGATCTAAGGCAAGACAGCCCCAATCGCCATCTTTAAACCAGATAGGTTGATTGTGGCTATCACGAAGAACAACATCTGATAAATTGTAATCTGTTCCTTCAAGTTTGGTGTTCTCCGTATTATTCTTCCACGCCCATTTTGCGAAAGGTATAAAGTAAAAGCCCAACTGCTGGTTCTTTTTCTCGATGTACTTGCCGAATGAGGTCAAAAGGTTTGTGGTATAAATAGATTGATCATACGAATCAATACTCATAACGGGCTTTGCATATTTATTGAAATTGGGAAGGGTTTGTATAAAATCAGGTATTTTCACCAGGTCTTTAGGCATCATTTTACCTTCATATCCCAACACACCCTCTACGCCAAAACTGTTCCAATAAACTGGAGCATCCCCTTTCCAGTTCAGGGCTCCATTGAACTTCGCATTGGCCTTGCCGTATTCAACAAAGCCTTTGCGGGTGTCGCCGCCATATAAAAAGATGATTGACGAATTAACCGACTTACCCTTCATAGTGCCGTGCAGGGTATGGTCATGTGTGCCATCGTTACCGCCATAATCGGGTGGGAGTTTAGAGTTATCCTCGGTAGCAGCACCGTCGTAAATTTTAAGTGAATCGATAACTCCCTTTTTCGCTGAGGCATGATAAACAATACCTGTCTTCCAAAAATCATGGGAGAGGCTGCCCATCACTATGCCCGAGAAATCGTCATTATTGTAGGTCGAAGCAAACTCGTAACTGATACCGTTGAAAGTAGGTTTGCTATCGTCCCATTTACGCTCTAAAATGTGCGACCAGTTATCATTGTCGAACGGTACATCCAAAAAGCGCGGTTCGGTACCAGGCTGCACTAGCTTTGCATTTTCTCCGGGTAGTACGGCAAGTGCACAAATGTCTCGCGTCTCCAATTCGTCGGTCCCATCGTTTTTTAGTGCAGTCACATTAGTAAGCAGGTAAGGATGATCCTGATAGATCAACACTTGCTGTATTAAAGTGATACCCGCATTATTCCCCCAATGTTTGATAACAACTCGTACGCCTTTCCCGGTCTCGTTACTAAACTCATCAGCAGTTGCCTGGTGTATCTTGCAGGCGGATGTAGCAGTAAGTCCGGTCGAAAGTTCATTTACATAAGCAATGGTGTTGCTAAGCACAACACCATTGCTGAAATGATAATTCAATTGACCCGTTTTATTATTGACCGACACCGACGATCGCTCTGTACTGACAGTCAGGCTATCCGGGTACTTCGTTATTCTTTGTGCCGAAGCGATGTTCTGCAGCAATAATATGCCGGTTGCCAGGCAGGTTATAACGGGGTGTTTTAGAAGCTTCATTTATTCTTATAAGTTTTAGTATCCCGGGTTTTGTGCTTTCAATCCCAACGCAGGATTGTTTTGCAACTCGTTAAGCGGGATAGGGAATAGCAAGTTCTTTTCTGATATGTTTTGCGCCGGGTGCGGATCACTGGTAGAGCCATTCTTTTTCAAAAAGTCTCTCTGTGGATCATCATAGCGTTTCACCCGTGCCAGCAATGTGCCGGTACGTTTCAGGTCGAACCAGCGCCAGCCTTCGGCACCCAATTCACGGCTGCGTTCGTCCAAAATGGTATCGCGTAATGCAGCCTGGTCGGTTACGGTAACATCATTGGTAGCGCCTTTGAATGCACGTTCGCGCACTTTGTTAAGCGGAGTTAAAGCAGCTTGCGATTGGCCCAACTCATTCAGCGTTTCTGCATACATCAAAAACACGTCTGCCGAACGAAGATAATATAAGTTTTTACCGGAATGATACACGTCAATATCGTTTGAAGAGATATCATATTTTTTGATCGTTGGTAATCCCGGATCAACCCACCAGCTCATCGTATTGCCGTTGCCGTCATAACGATCGTGATTGATAGAGGCTGCATAACGGGTATCGTTTACCTTATCAAACAAACTGTCGGAATAACGTGATGTAGAGGTTATTACCGTGCCACCATAGCCTGGCGTATTGGTGTTAAAGGCTTCAAATGGTATCGGCGGACCAGCATATGAACCGTATAAGTTTTGCAAGCCCTGGGTATCGTTAGTATTATCAGTTGAGTATTGTACTTCAAACAGCGATTCGGTGTTGTTTTCGTGCTTGCCGTCGAACAGGTCGCCGTAGTTTGATAGCATGCTGATGCTATTGGAATTGATCAGGTCCTCAAAAGTGGTTTTTGCATTTTGATAATCGTGGGTTGTAAGATATACTTTCCCCAATAATGCTTTGGCGGCTTCAACGCTGGCGCGGCCTATGTCGTTCCCGATAAGCTTGTTTCTCGTCCAGCAATTGGCCTCAGCAAATTTCAGATCAGCTTCAATCTGGGCATAAACCTGTTGCTGAGCTACACGCGGAAGCCCATTGGCAAATGAAGTGCTCTCCAGCGGCATAGGTACATCACCATATAACTGCACCAAATAAAAATAGTATAGTGCGCGCATAAAATGAGCTTCACCTTCCAGGCGTGTTTGCACCGCTGGCTCTGCAAAGTTCTTGATCTGCGGAATGTTTAATATGGCAGCATTTGCGTTGGCAATGCCCTGGTAACACCCTGCCCAAAAACCGGAAACATCGGCGTTTTGGCTGTTCAATGTAATGTCATACACATCCATACCAACCACGCCTGCCCAGTAGGCACCATAACCCTGTGCCTGGTAGCAGCAACGGGCTTCGTCGGTACCGATAACGCCGATCAATTGGTAGTCCGATTTTTTAAGGCTTTGCAGCTGTTGGTAAACCCCGGTCATACCTGCAACTGCACCAGCTTCATCTTTATAAACGCTTGCTGCCGACACAAATACTTCTGGTGTATAGTTTAGCTCTTTGCGGCAACTGCTGAAGCCCAGGAGCAGGACCGACATATAAACCGGCCACGATTTCTTTAAATATTGCGTAATACTTTTCATGTCAAAATATCTTTAAATGTTATAGTCCCAGTTTTGCTCCGAGCAGAAATGTGCGGTACCTCGGGTAAATTTCATTTGCCGCATCAGCGCCCGATATGTCCGGATCGACGCCCTTATATCCGGTGAACAGGAAAGGATTCAGCACCTGCGCGTAAATGTTCAGGCTGTGCACCTTTATTTTGTCCAGCAATCGGGATGGGAAATCGTACCCAAGCGTGATGTGCTGTATTTTGAAATAACTTGCATCTTGAATCGAATAGCTCGAACCCTGGTTTATACCACCCGGAAGTGTTTTCAGAGAAGTGCCGAACGAGTTTGGTCTTGGAATATTGGTATTAGTATTGGTTGGTGTCCAGTAATTACCACCCGCAGCGGTAACATTTCCTTTATTGCCATACGCCGAATTGTAATATGTAAGGTCGGTATAGGTCAGGTTGTTCAGCTTTTGTCCGTATTCGTAAGTACTATATACGGTAAGCGAAACGCTTTTGTATCTGAAATAATTCCAGAAGCTGCCCCATCCTTTAGGGATGCTTGAGCCAACAACCACTTCGTCCTGCGGAGTGATCTTTCCGTCGCCGTTAACATCTTTGATCTTGATATCACCCGGTTTACCGTTTGGATTAAGGGTAAAGTCATCACCTTGCTGGTATAAACCATTAAATACATAGTTTACATAAGTTCCGCTTGGAGGCAAGCCAACACGCAGTGCCAAGTTTACTGAATCGCGGCCAGGGAATAGTTTGGTTACCTTGCTCTGGTACTTTGACCAGTTGAGCGAGGTTTGCCAGGTGAAATCCTTGGTTTGGATAGGCGTAATTTTTAAAGCAACGTCAATACCTTTGGTGTTCATGGCCGCTACGTTTACGTACTCGGTCTGGAAACCTGATGAAGGAGCCAATGGTAACGGCATCAACAAGCTGCTGATGTTTTTATTATAAAGATCGACCGATAGTTGTACGCGGTTGTTTAATATTGCTATATCTGTTCCCACATTAAACTGGTGCTGTACTTCCCATTGTAATGAGTTATTTCCGAATACACCATTGGTGCCTGCAACCACATAACCGCTGGTAACCGATGAGCCGTTGAACGGATAGGTTGCCGGGTCATATCGTGTATAAATGGCATCGTAAGGCAGGTTCTGATTACCTACTAAGCCATAGCTAGCGCGTAGTTTGAAATCGCTCAGCCAGGTTTTGGTTTTGAAGCCCATCCATGGTTCATCGATAACGCGCCATGCACCGCTCACCGTTGGGAACACACCAAATTTGTTGTTCGGACCGAAACGGCTTGAACCGTCCTGGCGTATTGTAGCATTTAAAATATAGCGGCCTTTGTATTTATAAACCGCCCTGCCAAAAAATGACCGCACGGCCCAGCCGGAATAGTTGCTGTTATCCTGTAATTTCTGTCCGGCGCTTCCCATTGCTTTGTAAGAAAGCAGGTCGGTTGGGAATTGATCAGCCTGCATATCTGTTGCGAAGTCTTCGTGTTTCTCGAAGGTAAAACCACCTAACAAATTCACTTCATGATCGCCTTTCAGGTAATTATAAGTAGCGGTATTTTCCCATAATACATCTGTTGCCCTGGTGTTATAAAGTTCTCCAAATCCGTTGGTTGGCGTATAACCGGGACCCGTAGTTCTTGGAAAATACTTAGCCTCTTCCGCCTGGTAAATATCGGCCCCTATGCTTGAACGCAGCATTAAGTTTTTAACCGGCGTGAATTCAAGATAAAGATTGGCATTCGTGCGATTGGTGGTATACAGGTCGATCGCATTTAAAGCCAATGTTACAGGGTTAAAAATCGTAGGGATACCAGAGGACCTGTCAATGACAACCAAGGGCTGACCACTGCCATCATAAATTGGCTGCAATGGACTTTCAGTGAGTGATTGTTGGTATTCGTTGGGAAGCGCATTATGCGTTATATCATGTGCATAATTAACGCTGCCGCCCAATTTCAGGAAGGACCTGATCTGCGTTTCGTCCCTTAAAAATCCAGAGTATTTTTTATACCCTGTGTTGATGAGTATACCCTCCTGGTCCTGGTATTGGCCGCTGAAATAAACCCTGTTAGAGCCGGTTCCGTTAGATACAGAAAGCGTATAGTTTTGAGTTGGGGCATTATTATGAACAATAGCTTTCTGCCAATCGTAACTGGCGCCGCTCGCAATGCTTTGCAACTCATACGTGTTAAACATTTTATAATCAGCAGTATCGGTTCCCGGTGCACCAAATGTTCCCGGGTCCGCATCTTGTTGTCCCGCTCTTTGCAGTTTTGCATAATCATGCGCATTCAGCATTTTATAAGCCGGGTTGTTCACCTGTATGCCCGTGTACATATCAAAGTTGATGCTTGTAGCGCCTGCTTTAGGCTTTTTGGTAGTGATCAATATCACACCCTCCGCAGCACGCGAACCATAAATACCTGCCGCTGCTGCATCCTTCAATATTTCTACTGATTCGATGTCGCTCGGATTGATATTTCTTATATCACCAATCAATGCGACACCATCCACAATATAAAGGGGGCCCTGCAATTGAGTTATGGAGTTCAATCCGCGTACGTTGACCGAGGCGCTTGCGCCTGGTTGTGTACTTGCACTGTGAACCTCCAGGCCCGGTGCGCGGGATGCAAGTGCTGTCGCAAGATTTGTAGACGGAGCTTCGCTGATCTGCTGTGCAGAAATAGAGGTAACGGCGCTGGTCAAATCTTTCCGTTTCTCGGTACCGTAAGCAATAACCACCACTTCTGATAAGTTGCGGTTGCTCTTTAGCAGGATAGTGATGTTGGTACTGTCGCCTACAGTTACCTGTTTAGGATCGTAGCCTGTAAAAGTTACTTTGATGAACGAGCCTGCATCGGCGTCGGTAGTAAAGTTACCGTTCTGGTCTGCGGCAAACTTTCTCACCTGCTTGCCTGCAGTCTCCACAGAAACAGTCGCAAAAGGCAGCGATTGCCCCGTTTGCGAGTCCTTTACTGTACCGTTAATTTTCCGCTGCTGGGCGCCGGCATTGATAAGCCCGGCCGAAAGCAGTAGAAGGATAAGTAATAGTTTTCTCATTATTAGTTGATTTAAAATTAGGTGCTACTCTGCAAAAGATGGACAATTAAACTTTGATAAAAATCGACGAACATTCTTTGCCGGCCGCTCTACATCCGCCGGGCTGTTAATATTCACAATTAAATACCTGTTTTACTGTTTGAAAAACTATAATTGGTTTATTTTAACAAACCTAATGCGAGACTCATAAAATTAAAATGCCTGATTTTATGATAATGATGGATTTTTATACACTTTTAGATAATTTTTAATCCAAGCCGATGTCTAAAGAAAAATTGCTACGGAAAAGAGAGGGGTTTGAAGGTCAGCGACTGATCGTTATTCCTAAAAAAATTGTATCTGAATTTCTGATCAAGGACCCGGTGACGCGGCATATCTATATCACCGACATTGGCTTTTATCCGAAGGCCATGTTCCATTATGCGGAAAGGCTGCATGGTATCAGCCAGCACATCATCATTTATTGCATCGAAGGTTATGGCTGGATTGAGATCAACAAAAAACGCATCGACCTTTCACCTTCGCAGTTTATTACCATTCCTGCCAATACGCCCCATCGTTATGGAGCAGATGAAAAAAATCCCTGGTCTATTTATTGGGCACACTTTAAAGGAGAGAACGCCGCATTTATTGCAGACCTGATCGTCAAGAACTCCGACAACTACAAGCCGCAGTTAACATTCAGCGAAGACCGTATAGGGCTTTTTGATGATATCTATTATAACCTCGAAAACGGCTACAGCGACGACACACTCCGCTATGTGAATATGACTTTCTATCATTTTCTATCCTCTATGATTTATGAAGACAAGTTTAACAGGAAGAAAAAAGCAACCGATGCTGACATGGTTGACCTTGTCATCAAAATGATGCAGGATAACATTCAAAAATCGATAACTTTAAAACAAATGGCTTCATTCTCCAATCTATCGGTCACGCATTTTTCGGCCCTCTTCCGGAAAAAGACAGGGCACTCGCCTATTGAATATTTTAATCACCTTAAAATACAAAAGGCCTGCCAGTACCTCACGTTTACTGCTATGACTATTAAGGAACTTGCATTTCGGGTAGGAGTGGACGATCAATATTATTTCTCGCGGATGTTTACCCGCCTGATGGGTATTTCGCCTTCAACGTATCGAAAACGGAATACGGAGAATAGAATTCAAATAAGCTGATACTAAGTTGTCGAACCTTCATCGTATTTAACTTCTTTAAGAAATGTTTTTATTATTAAATTGACAATCGATTTAACCAATATTAACCTTAATCTTCATGGAAGCAAGCGATTCATCAAAAAGCGCCAATATTAATATCCGGGCGAAAGGGAAAAATACGTACGATGCTATAGTTGTAGGCTCAGGCATAAGCGGCGGTTGGGCGGCTAAGGAGCTTTGCGAAAAAGGCCTGAAAACGTTGGTGCTGGAAAGGGGCAGAAATGTAGAGCACCTGAAAGATTACCCTACAGCTTTAAAAGGCCCCTGGGATTTTCAGCATCATTTGAAGATGCCTTTATCGATAACGAAAGACAATCCTGTTGTTTCCCGCTGCTATGCATTTGATGAATCGACAGCGCATTTTTTTGTAAAGGACACTGACCACCCTTATGTTCAGGAAAAACCGTTTGACTGGATACGGGGCTACCAGGTAGGCGGTAAATCTCTATTATGGTGGCGGCAAACCCAGCGCTGGAGCCAGCATGATTTTGAGGGGCCGGCAAGAGATGGCTACGCGGTAGACTGGCCCATCCGATATAATGACATTGCTCCGTGGTATTCTTATGTAGAAAAGTTTGTAGGCATCAGCGGCAATCGTGATGGGTTGGATATACTGCCCGACGGCGAATTCCTCCCCGCCTGGGAAATGAACTGCGTGGAAAAGGATATTGCATCGCGTATTATGGCCAAATATCCGGGGCGACATGTGGTACAAGGCAGATGTGCGCACCTCACCAAGCCCGAGCCGATCCACTTGCAGCAGGGTCGCGGGCAATGCCAGGCGCGCAATCAATGCGAAAGAGGTTGTCCATTTGGCGGGTATTTCAGCTCCAATTCGTCCACCATTCCGTGGGCAAAAAGGACAGGCAATCTCACCCTTAGACCATTCTCTGTCGTGCATTCGGTGATCTATGATGATAAGCTTGGCAAAGCCACAGGGGTTAAGGTGATCGACGCGGAAACCATGCAGGAGCATGAGTATTACGCCGACCTGATCTTTATCAACGCCGCCTGTCTGAACACCAATTTGATATTGTTGAACTCCACTTCCTCACGGTTCCCCAATGGGTTGGGGAACGACAATGGCCTCTTGGGAAAATACGTCGCCTTCCAAAATTACCGCGGTAACATTTTTGCTGATTTTGATGGTCCGGCAGATAAATACTATTACGGTCGCCGGCCTACCCAGCCGATGATCCCGAACTTCAGGAACCTGCAAAAACAGGAAATGGATTTTCAACGGGGATACATGATGTTTTATGGCGCTGATCGTCCACGCACCAATGCAGAAGGTATAGGCGGTGCATTTAAGGATGCGCTTGGCGAGCCGGGACCATGGCGGGTGAGTATGTCGATGCAGGGAGAGACTATTCCAAAAGAGGTCAATCATGTCAGGCTAAGTACAGATAAGAAAGATAAGTGGGGCATTCCTATGCTGGTTACTTCGGTTGGTTATGACGACAATGATGAAAAGTTGCTGAAAGACTTTCTACAGACCGGAAGCGAGATGCTGCACGCAGCCGGATGTACCAATATTCAAACCGTCGACACCGGGCAAGCGCCGGGACTTGATATACACGAGGTCGGTGGCGTACGAATGGGTAACGATCCTAAGACCTCATTATTGAACAAATGGAATGCTATGCACCATTGCCCAAATGTATTTGTGACCGATGGAGCATGTATGACCTCAACCGGTGTACAAAATCCATCTATTACCTTCATGGCGCTTACTGCCCGGGCTGTAAATCACGCGATTGACGAATTTAAAAAAGGAACAAAAACCAACTCATAAAATGAAAACCAGGAGAGAATTTATCCAATTAGCAGGAATGGGAATAATGGCTACCGCTATGCCCGATTTTTTAAAAATACCTGCGGCAAAGCATGGCTTAGCTGTTCAGCTTTATACCATTCGCGACGCTATTTCTAAAGATTTGAGGGGAAGCTTAAAACATTTGGCTGGTCTGGGTTTCAAGAATGTAGAAACCGCTTTCTGGCCCGAAAATGTAAGCGTTGCAACTGCCGCCGGTACATTAAAAGAGTTTGGGTTTAACGTAACATCCTGCCATGTGGATATGCCCACCCGGGATAACATTACAAAACTGGCGGACAATGCAAAAGCCTATGGTTGCAACAAACTGATCTGGCACGGATGGCCTGAGGATAAACGCTACAGTTCATTGGAAGGCACAAAGGAGTTGGTGAAACTATATAATGAAAGCTATAAGCTTGCAAAAGATCATGGATTACACTTTGGTCTGCACAACCATTGGTGGGAGTACAGGAACCATGTGGGCGGCAAACTGGTATATGAAGTACTGAATGAAGAGCTTAATCCCGATATATTTTTTGAAACCGATGTTTATTGGGTGAAGGTAGCAGGCCAGGACCCGGCCACAATTCTCAAAAAACTTAAAAACAGGATTCGCCTGATCCATATCAAAGACGGCCCGGCTGTTTTCAGCCAGAAACTGATAAGTGATAACCCCGACCCGATGACACCTGTTGGAAAGGGAACATTAGATATTCCTTCAATCGTGAACGCATGTTCGGACAAAGTGGAATGGATGGTGATCGAACTGGATAAATCAGCTATTGACGTTTATGAAGCGTTGAAGCAAAGCCGTGATTATTTATCGAAGTTCAAATCCGTTAACGTTTAGAAGCAGAAAAAATCTCGTTATGAAACATCCAACCCGCCGCCAATTCATTCAATCTTCGCTAATACTTGCCTCATCTTCGGTTATGCCATTTACTTTTGGCGCTCCGCGCAATAAAGCTTTGTTATCCTTCTCTACCTTAGGCTGCCCTGATTGGGATTTCAAACAGGTAACGGATTTTGCTGCGGCACATGATTACCAGGGTATTGAATTACGAGGGATAAAACGGCAACTTGATCTCCTGCAATGTGAAGAATTCAAAAATCCTGAAAATAGAAAAGCGACGCTCAGGATGATGAAAGATAAGGGGCTCAGATTTGTTGATTTAGGTTCATCCACAAATTTGCATTCCCCGGAAGGCGCCGAACGAAATAAAAACCTTGATGAGGCTAAGCGTTTTATTGATCTTGCCCTGGAAATTGAGTGCCCGTTTATCAGGGTATTTCCCAATGATTTTCTGAAGGAAAGAGACAAGAATGCAACCATGGATTTGATGGCTGCCGGACTACTTTCATTAGCGCAATATGCAAAAGACAGTAATGTATCTGTTCTCATCGAATCACATGGCGATCTTGTACATATAGACGATCTTGAAAAAGTTTTGAAAGCTGCTGAGCACCCACATGCCGGAATGGTGTGGGATGTGGTAAACATGTGGTCGATCACCAAAGAACCTGTAGCGCAGGTTTTTGAAAGGTTGAACAAGTATATCCGCCATACCCATATTAAGGATGCTAAAGTTTCGGGCAGCGATGTAAAATATGTCTTTTTAGGCAACGGTGATGCTCCGATTTTCGAAGCGATCGACTTATTGGCAAAAAACAATTACAAAGGCTATTATAGTTTTGAATGGGAAAAAATGTGGCATCCCGAACTGCCTGCATCTGAGCTGGCTTTGGCCGATTATAGCCAGGTGATGCGGAAACATTTCAGCTGATCGCCTCGCTCTTATTGTTTTATCTCCTCAGTTTTATTCAGTTTAATGAAATATTGTTAATTCGACCCCTTAAAATCTTAAAAAATGTATTTTTTTGATAATGTGAGTATGCCTTTTCAATAATAACTATAAAATCTACCTATTTAATAGTATTTATTGAAATTGTTTTTATATTTGTCTCGAAGAACTAATACAAATGAAACTTTACTCTCAAAATCATAAGGGTATTTCCGGTTTTCATCGAATGCTTTGTTCCGCAAAAGCACTGGGTATGGTCTGTTGTTGTTGCCGCTAACGAACAGTATTCAAAATCATTCTTCATCCCGATTAATTTATTTATTGAAGACGAAAGTCTTCCTGGTACTCAACAGCTTAAAAACGAAATAATATGTGCATGCAATAATTTTTACTCCCTAAAAAATAACCGGCAAGGAAGCCTCGCCGGTCTTTTCGGATGAGTGAACAGCCGTAACGCCAATCACTACTGTTCATCATCCCCCGCTTTACTAACGATTAAATCATTAACATAAAACAGTTAAATATATGGAAATATATGTCCATGCAAAAAAGTACATCTACCCATTTCTCAGCGCTCTAATTTTCTTCATACTTCCGGCTACGGTATTTGCACAAACCACCAGCGAGCCACTAATCAATTCCCACCAGGAAGGTGTTGTTATCGACAGCGTAACTAAACAACCGATTGCCGGAGTCACGTTAACAATTAAAGGGGTCACACATTCTGTATCAACCGGCTCAGATGGCCGCTTTACTTTTATAACCGGTCAAAGGTTACCATATGCTTTGATAGTCACTTATATTGGTTATAAGACCAAAGAAGTTATTGTTGATGGAACGCCTATAACCATCAAGCTTTCAGATATAGTAAGTCAGTTAGGCGAGGTTGTAGTAGTCGGTTATGGTACGCAGCGCAGAAGTGACCTGACGGGAGCCGTAGCTTCCGTCCCCAAAACTTTATTGGCTCAGCCGGCCTCTTCATTTGATAACCTGTTGCAGGGTGGTGTGTCGGGTGTTGCGGTAACGCAAAACTCCGGTCAGCCTGGTGGTACAGCTAATGTGCGTATTCGCGGTGGTAACTCTATTTCATTTGGTAATGCGCCATTGTATGTGATCGACGGATTTATCATTTATAACAATAATGATTATACCAATGTCGGTTCAAACGGTACAAGTGTTGATGCTTTATCAACGATCAATCCCAATGATATTGAGTCGATCGAAGTATTGAAGGATGCTTCTGCTACCGCTATATATGGCTCACATGGTGCAAACGGCGTGGTGATCATCACCACTAAACGCGGTAAAAAGGGCACTAGCAATATCAGTTTCGGTTCATATTACGGAATACAAAAAGCATCAAAAACACTTGACCTGTTAAGTGCCACGCAATGGGAACAATTGGTAAACGATGTGAACACAAGCGATGGATTGGCGCCAACATTTTCATCTGCACAAATTGCTTCGGCTGGTGCAGGCTCAAACTGGGAGCAGGCGGCGTTGCGCACTGCGCCAATACTGAATGATGAATTAACAATTTCAGGAGGTGATGAAAAATCCCGTTACCTCATCTCAGGCAATTATTTCAATCAGCAGGGAACAATATTAAATACCGGGTTCAAAAGATACTCAGCACGTGTTAACTACGAAAAGAATATCTCCGAAAAGCTGAAAGTTACTGCCAATGCGTTCGGCAGCCAATCTATAGAAAACAAGCTTTATGGCAGTTCTTATAACAGCATCAATTTCAGCAATGCATTTGCAAATTTGCTGACAACATCTCCAATCGCACTGATCAAGAACGCGGATGGTTCTTACAATACTTCCAATCCTTACCTGACGGCACCAACCAACCCGATACAGGATATTGCAAAAACCATCAATCAAACCACACTTAACCGCCTTTTAGGCAACTTCGCTGCTGAATATAAATTTATCCCTGACCTGACATTGAAGATCAGCGCCGGTGCGGATATTTTAAATACTGCGCAGGATTATTATGCGCCTTCCTATACGGGGTCGCCTGCGGGTGGTTCAACAGGCTATGCAACAAGCGGATATGCATCGATAGGGTCAGGTAATGAGCTAAGCTGGCTGAACGAGAACACGCTGACTTATGATCATAATTTCAATGACAAGCATTTCTTAAATGTCCTGGTGGGTTATACTACTCAATATACCCAGTTCAAATCGGCAGTTGCTTCAGCGCAAAAATTCCCCAACGACCTGACAACTTACAATAACTTGTCGTACGCCGGAGTGGCTAACATCCCAACGTCTACGGCATCCAGCCAGGCGCTTAATTCTTACCTGGGCAGGATAAACTATTCATACCTGCACAAGTATAATTTTACGGCTTCCATACGTGCGGACGGTTCGTCTAAACTGGGTTCCAACAATAAATGGGGTTATTTCCCATCTGCCGGTTTCTCATGGAATGTTGACCAAGAAAACTTCTTCAAGCCACTTGCTAACACCATCAGTAATCTTAAACTGCGTTTAACAGCCGGCCAGACAGGCAACTCAGAAGTACCGCCTTATGCGTCGCTTTCATCACTTGCGCCAACTAACTATTACTTCGGCAGTAAGCTGGTTACCGGCATTGCACCGCTGCAATTGCCAAACCCCGACCTGAAATGGGAAACCACTACTCAATACGACGGCGGTTTTGATATCGGCTTTTTCGATGGCCGCATCAACCTGACTTTCGATGCTTATTATAAGAAAACTACCAACCTTTTATTGAACGTTCCACTCCCACTCTATACTGGTTACGCTAGTGAATTGGAGAATGTAGGCAGCGTTGAGAATAAGGGTTTGGAACTTGGCATAAATACTGAAAATGTTAAATCGGGTAAATTTAAATGGAAGACTAACTTACAGATTGCGGCTAACAGGAATAAAGTGCTTAACCTAGGCTCGGGTGTAACCAGCTATTATCCTATCGCACCTATCGGGCAGGTATCGCCTGTGATTGTTAAAGTAGGCTTGCCTGTAGGTACTTTCTGGGGATACTCAACTAACGGGTTACTCACAGCCGCCGATCTGACAAACGGAACTCCGTTGTTAGCAGGCGTCCCTCAAAAAGTTGGCGACACCAAGTATGTTGATACGAATCACGATGGCCAGATCACAACTGCTGATAAACATGATCTTGGGAGTGCTCAACCTAAGTTTACGGGTGGTATCACCAACACCTTTAATTACGGACAGTTCGATCTTTCCGTATTCTTCCAGGGATCATACGGCAGCAAGATATTCAACCTGTTGCAGCAAACGCTCGAAAGGCCGACAACTTCCTTAAACGCGTCGGCCGAATTGCTTAACCGTTACAGCGCTTCAAACCCTAACGGTACAGTTGCCCGTGCAACCAATTCACCTGTTCCGCAGGTTACCGACAGATACATTGAAAATGCCTCGTACCTGAAACTAAAGAACGCTTCATTGGGCTACACTTTCAACAGCCTGGTGGCATCGCGGATTCACGCTAAAAGTATCAGGTTATATGTGTCAGGTCAAAACCTGTTCACTATCACCAAATACAAGGGATTTGATCCTGAAGCAAGTTTTTATGATAACGACAATACCAAACAGGGTATCGATTACGGTACCTATCCGCCGGTACGCACTTTCCTGGCAGGCGTAAATGTCACCTTCTAACCCAAATTGAATAAGAAAAAATGAAAAAGATATCCACCATAAAATTGATAGTTTTTCTCACGATTATTTCCGTCGCGGGAATATACTCGTGCAAAAAGCTGGATGAAAATCCAAGCTCAGTCATCGTGGCCTCGCAGTTTTACAAAACGGCTTCCGATGCTTCTTCTGCTGTGAATGCAGTTTACAGCACCTTAAACAGCGACGCAGCAGGCGACTTCCCGCTATACGGTCGCCAGCTGAATTTACTTACCGAAAACGCGAGCGATAACCAGGTTTACAGTCCCAGTAATACCAACCCTGATGTGCGGGCGATGGGTACAGTAACCTATATCTCGTCTAACAGTCGTGTGCAGAAGGTATGGCAGCAGCTATACTATGGCATCAATCGCGCCAACATCGCTATTGATAATATTCCGTCTGTCCAGATGGATACTACGGTACGTGCGCGTTTGATTCGCGAGTCGAAATTCATTCGTGGATTGTTGTATTTCAACCTGGTGCGTCTGTATGGTGCAGTGCCCTTGATCCTGCATAACCCGACCACTATTGACCCCACGAAATTGCTTGTTGGCCGCACACCTGTCGACTCTATTTATCTGCAGATCGTCAGTGATTTGAAAGAGGCGACCAACCTACCAAAATCCTATTCAGGCGCTGACCTTGGACGGGCAACAGGCGGCGCTGCACACACTTTATTAGCTAAGGTCTACCTGACAAGGCAGGATTGGACAAATGCTTTAGCCCAATTAAATATCGTCATTAACGGCGGCTATGGTTATGCACTTTTTCCTAACTATTACGATGCATTCCAAAAAGCAACCAAGAATGGAAAAGAGCACATTTTCTCAGCGCAGTTTGAGACAAACCTGGGAGCAGTAGGCAGCGAGCAATATTTGAGCCTGAGCTTTACCTCATTCAATACCCAAACATGGCCGATAGATGTACCAGCCGATAGCAGTGTCTACAAATTATTCAGCGCCACTGATACCCGCCGGGCTGTTACTTTTTATAGCTCAGTTTATAATGCAGCAACCGGGCAAACGGTGGTTTTCAATAACCCTTATGTGCCTTACTTCAACAAATTTGTTGATTACAGTTTAACGCCGCTTACCACGCAGGCCCAAAGCGGTATTAACTACCCGGTTTTGCGCTATGCGGATGTATTGCTGATGTATGCCGAAGCACAAAACGAGCTGAATGGTGGACCGACAAGCGATGCCTACACCGCCATTAACCAGGTACGGACACGCGCTAATGTGCCTGACCTGACCACAGGTTTGAGCCAGGCAGCGTTCAGGGATTCTCTCTTCCTCGAAAGAAGAAAAGAATTTATACAGGAGGGTCACCGCTGGTTCGACCTGGTGCGCCAGGGAGGAACTGTGTTGGTGGATGCTTTGCATACCAACCCGGCAAAATCGGCAGCATCGTCAAAAAATACTTTGTTCCCTATACCGCTGGTGGAGATTCAGTTGAATCCAAAGCTGACTCAAAATCCGGGTTATTGATTTCAAATATTAATCATCAAAAACAAATAATTATGACACTATCGGATGTATCACTTATCGGGAAGAAAATACTGGTAGGCATTATTGTCACCGTTGTTCCCTTCGTAATTATCGTCGGCGGACTATGGTTCACCCAGCATGCGCTTAGCGCCCACGATGTAAAAAAGGATTCAGTTCAAACCACATCAAAACCAGAAAAACCATGAAGATAGAAAAAGCAACTAAGGACCAGATCACCAGGAATGTGATCCTGAGCCTGTTCATTTACATTTTGCCCATCGCGGCGATGTTCATTACGTTCCTGATTACCGGGCAGCGGCCATGGGAAAAGAAAACGCATCAAACCGAAAACATTAAAACAATAACCTCTAAAAACTCGCAAAACAATGGAAGCAACGATTGATTTCATCAAGAGGATCATCGATAATCTGAATGGTATCGGTTTCCCATTCCTGGTATTTTTTATAGGCATACTCGAAGTAACATTTGGCCTTTATAAAAACAAATGGCCCAAAAATGAACGCTGGGTAGATATCAGCTGCTTTATTCTGCCGAAGCTGGTTATACAGCCACTGGTAGCTTATTACAGTTTGCATTTTCTACCACTTATTTTTTCAGAAGCTAAAAATGTATTCAGTTGGGTCCCTTTCTTCTGGGGATTTATTATCATCGCCGTAGCAGACGACCTGACTCAATACTGGTATCACCGTCTGCATCATCAAATTCCATGGCTATGGCGTTTTCATCGCACACACCATTCAGCATCCTACATGGGCATGGCAATGGCCAGCAGGCAAAACATCATTTATACTATCTTCTTCTCTCAGATCTACCTTACAGCGGCTTTGGTTTACCTCGGACTTGGTATTCCGGCTATTGCGGTAAGAATTATCAAATCGACCATCACTACACTGGCGCATTCAAGCATTCCTTGGGATAAACCATTTTATAAATACAAAGCACTTCAACCAATTGCATGGGTGTTGGAGCGATTGATCTCGACCCCCGCTACGCACCATGCGCATCATGCCGCCACAACAGACGACGGCGTAGGCTATTACAAAGGCAATTTTGGCAATATGTTTTTCCTGTGGGATGTGATCTTCGGTACAGCACATATTTCAAGGCAATACCCCGCAGCTTATGGTATTTCTCATTACGAGGGTGACCAATGGACCGCACAATTGCTTTGGCCGATATTCAAATCAAAAGTTGAGGGCAGCGAGTTGGCACCTAATGGCCCTGAAGTAAGAATAGAAGATGACTACGAAGCATTGGCCCGGAGGGAGGCAAGCAGAGAAAGGAAAAAATCAGTAACACCCTCATTAACAGCAGCACCTGCACTTTCTAATAATTAACCGATGAAACACACAACTCAAATAAAGGCACTGTCGCTAGCTGTAGCGGCAGGAGCACTTTTTACAAATATGGCCCGGGGGCAAAACTACACGCAGCAGCAACAGCCATTTAAAGGTGTTGAAGGAAAAACATTGGCTGATTCAAAAGAATCATGGGTAACTAATCCGAAAGCTCCAAAGGGAGCGCCTAACGTAGTCTGGATCATTTTGGATGATGTTGGTTTCGGCGCATCATCTACTTTCGGAGGGTTGATCGCCACTCCGAACTTTGACACACTGGCACACCAGGGTTTGCGCTATACCAACTTCCATACAGCCGGCATTTGCGCGCCTACACGTGCAGCATTGCTGACAGGGCGTAATCATCATTATGTTCATGAGGGTGGTTTTTCACATACGCAATTATCAGCCGGATTCCCGGGATGGGATGGCAGGATACCTTCAGACAAAGGAACGGTTGCCGAGATATTGCGCGAGAACGGCTACAACACTTTTGCCGTTGGTAAATATGGCGTTACTCCTGATGAGGATGCTACCGATGCGGGGCCGTTTGACAGATGGCCATCAGGTAAAGGTTTCGATCACTTCTTCGGTTTCCTGGGTTCACAAACAGATCAGTATCAACCGGACCTAGTGGAAGAAAATGCCCATGTTAAACCAGATGGCCGCAACCTGAATGACCAGATCACTGACAAAGCCATTTTTTACCTGATCAGGCAGCAAAAAGTAGCACCGAATAAACCGTTCTTTTTATACTATGCACCGGGAGCAACACACGCACCACACCAGGTAAGCCACGAATGGAGCGACCTGTACAAAGGCAAGTTTGATGAAGGCTGGGACGTATTCAGGCAGCGCGTTTTCGAGAAACAGAAAAAGGACGGTATTATTCCGGCCAATGCGGTTTTACCAGAGCGTAACCCTGGCATAAAAGCATGGAATACTTTGCCGGCTGATGAGAAAAAGTTATATGCCCGCTTCATGGAAGTATATGCGGGTTATTTAACCTATGCTGATCACGAGGTTGGTCGCCTGGTACAATACCTGAAAACCAGCAAGCAATTAGATAATACACTTATCTTCGTAATCATTGGTGATAATGGCGCAAGTAAAGAAGGTTCGCTAAATGGTGATATTGACAGGCAAATTCTGCTTAAACAGCATAGCGAACAGGAAAATATTCAATATAACCTGGCCAAGATCGGTGAGATTGGCACGCCTGAAGGAACACAGGTCAATTATCCATTAGGCTGGGCGCAGGCCGCTAACACACCATTCAAATACTGGAAACAGGATGCCAATGCCGAAGGAGGAACACGTAACCCTTTGATCGTTTACGCGCCGAAAGTGATCAAAGATCCCGGAGCTATCCGTACCCAATACGGTCATGTGATCGATGTACTGCCTACTACGCTGGAGCTGCTTGGTCTCAATGTACCTGAATATATTCGTGGTATCAAACAGGACACTTTGCAGGGCACCTCATTAGCCTATTCATTTAATGATGGTGCAGCAGCATCTAAACACCGGGTTCAGCACTATTACATTTTCGGCTCCCGCTCAATTTATAAAGACGGTTGGAAAGCTGAGGTATACCACCATCCTGATTTTATCGATCTGACCAATCCCGGCAGTCAATGGAAACCAGATTCGACAGCTAATAATTTTGATAAAGACGTTTGGGAGCTATACAACCTCAATACAGACTATACTGAACGGATTAACCTGGCAAGCAAATACCCGGAGAAACTGGCCGAGTTAAAAGCATTGTTTGACGAGCAAGCCAAAAAGAATCATGTTTACCCTTTAATTGATTGGGAAGACGTACTTAAAGGACGCTTGCATCACGTGCAGCCGCCATCAACAGATCAGAACAAATCGAAATAACAAACATGTTTACTCATGAGATATTATAGTCTCTTTTTATCAGCATTATTAGTTGTTTCATGCAAGCAGCATACACAGGTTACCGGCAGCATCACAGCGCCGGTAACCACTGCTGTTCATAAGGCACCGCTTTGCTGCGAATCAAATATTCCCAAAAGGTTTGCTTCGCTTACTTCTCAAAAGCCTGATATATCAGTCATCACTTTCGCCAAAGATCACAAAGGCATGGTTTGGATAAAGGCCGGAAATTTTCAAATGGGTGCTGATAATAAGCAGGCTTATGAAGATGAATACCCTAAGCATAAAGTCGGAGTACATGGATTCTGGATGGATGCTACCGAGGTAACTAATGAGGAGTTTGCACAATTTGTAATAGCGACAGGTTATGTCACCACGGCAGAACGCAAACCTGATTGGAATGAACTAAAAAAACAACTCCCACCGGGAACCGCTAAACCTGCCGATAGTTTATTGGTAGCAGCATCGTTGGTTTTTGATCCGCCTAAACAGGCAGTTGACCTGAATGACTACTCCCAATGGTGGGCCTGGAAAAAGGGAGCTGATTGGAAACATCCGCACGGACCGGGAAGCTCGATAAAAGGTAAAGAGAATTATCCGGTTGTCCATATATCCTGGTTTGATGCGGTGGCTTATAGCAAATGGGCGGGTAAGCGCTTACCTACTGAAGCTGAGTGGGAATGGGCGGCACGTGGCGGGTTGCAAAACAAATTGTATCCCTGGGGTGATGAACCCGTAGACAATGGCAAAGTAAAGGCCAATACCTGGCAGGGGCATTTTCCTGATCGTAATACTTTGAAGGATAAATTTTATGGCCTGGCACCGGTTGCATCTTTTGCGGCCAACGGCTATGGCTTGTATGACATGGCCGGGAACGCCTGGGAATGGTGTGCCGATTATTATAATAATAGTTATTACAAGTCGGTTGCAAACGGTGCTGTAAATCCAAAAGGCCCGTCAAAAAGTTATGACCCGGAGGAACCTTTTGCAAAAAAAAGGGTGATCCGCGGCGGCTCATTTTTATGTAATGAAAGCTATTGCACAGGTTATCGGGTAGCGCGAAGGATGAAAAGCACTGAAGATAGTGGTATGGAGCATTTAGGCTTTAGATGTGTGCAGGATAATTAACTTAGTGCAATAAAAAAAGCACCATGAAAAAGATTCTGATATCTATCTGTGTCGTCTTCTTGTTTAGTGCGACTAAGATATATGCTCAATCCGTTGCTTCGGCTCCGCTTACTGTCGAAAGTTATTACAAGATAAAATGGGGCTATGCCGAAGAGTTTATATCCCTTTGGAAAAAGAATCATTACCCTCTTCTCAAAAAATTAAAGGAGAAAGGCGACATATTGGACATTAAAGCCGAAGCCCCCATTATTCACAGCGGCGAAGATACACGCTGGGATTTTAAAGTGATCGTCACTTTCAAAACGGAACACCTTGCTTTGGATTACAGTATTGTCGACCCATTCAAAAAGCAATTATTCCCCGATCAGGAAAGCTACACCAAGGCTGAACAACACCGTTTCGAGCTGGTTATTTCACATTGGGATGTGCCCGTTGAAGCAATCCCGCTGAATTAATAAGTCGTAGAAACAGGCTCAAATAAAAATATTTTGTTATTACCTATATAATCTATAGATTTACTATGTAATAAATGAATGATTATGAGCAGCCGCATGACAAAGGACTTTATCAGCCTTCTGCATAAAACCCACAAGGCCGAATGGGAAGCAACCCCTTCTAATCAGCAAGCCATTGTCTGGCTGAGTGACCTGATAGAATTTTTGTTTCCGGATAATCACCTCAATAAGCTATCCACTTATGAAGGCAGGTTGAAGAAGAACCAGATCGACCTGGAAAATATCCTGTTAAGCTATCTCGATCCGGCAGTGGTGAATATTGAAGGAACCGTTGCCGACTTCTACGGGACGCTCGAAACAATTTACAACGACCTGCGCCAAGACGCTGCTAAAATTTATGAAAATGACCCGGCAGCAACAAGCGTTCATGAAGTGATCGTATCTTATCCTGGATTTTATGCTATCGCAGTTTACCGCATCGCCAATAGGCTTTCGCAATTAGAGATACCCATTCTACCACGTATTTTAAGCGAGCATGCTCATGGTAAAACCGGGGTTGATATTCATCCTAATGCTGTTATCGGTGTTCCATTTGTTATCGATCATGGTACTGGTATTGTCATTGGCGCAACCAGTATCATCGGCAGAAATGTATGCATCTACCAGGGGGTAACGCTCGGTGCCTCACAGGTAAATAAAGAATTATCATTAGTTAAACGTCACCCTACAGTAGAAGATAATGTAACCATCTATGCCCGAAGCACCATCCTGGGTGGCAGAACGGTGATCGGGCGTAACAGTATTATCGGCGGGAGTGTGTTCCTGACCAAAAGTGTAGAACCATACTCCAATGTTTTCAATACACACCAGTTAAGGATCGATGTTAAGACGCAGGCTGTTGAACTCGTGCCCATAAAAGCTGATTAATGATCCCCGATAGCAGGCTGCGCGGATTAGCTTAGATTCGCATTTGGCTTATCGAATTTGAAAATCGGCACAATAAATTATGGGGTATTTTTTCTATTTTTATCCTGATTCACGCCTTATCTGATTAATTATGATTGTTACGATTAAAGATGAAAATTTTGCCGGTAAGATATTAAACGAGCTTAGTATTGATTTTAAAACCAACATTGTTTCTGTAAAGGATATTATTTCTCAACGTGTCGCAAAAGAAGTAGAGGAATACAACAGCAAAATGCCCACCTATTTCAACGGTTTGGTGGAACCCTCTGAAGCCGAGAAGACACTAAATGGCTTTAAACCCAAAGCAAAAAAAGTTATCGATGCCGAACAGCAGGTCTATACCGCTTTGCACGCATTCCAAAACAACGGTTTCTTTGTATTGATCGACAATATTCAATCTGAAAGCCTTGACCAGCAAATTGAGTTGCGGGAGGGCATGGCCATCAGTTTTATCAAGTTGACCCAATTAGTAGGTGGTTGATCATGGGTATTTTTGATAAAATTAAGGGTGCCTTCAGGAAGAATTCATCCGCCGAGCCTATTGTCTCTCTTAAAACCTCACGTGAATTTGATGATATTGTCACAGCGTCGACAAAAGAATATGCTCGCGACAACAAGAATTTTTGGGAAGCAAAAGTGAATGGCATTGCTGTTTACATAGAAGTTGTTGCAAACTGGGCGGATAAAAAGAAAATAGAATTCATCATCTACTGTGTGGGAGATATAAGCGAATACAATAAAAACCGGCGTAGCTTTTCATCGGCCGATCCAGGGAGACAGGCCAATGAAATTAGACAAGCTTATGTAACTCAGCTTCTGAGAACTAAGTTGATCATTGATGATGAGGACTTTGATCGGCTGGTAAATGCGTTCAGTCAAAACAAGAAATGGGATTGGGCAACGGTGAATCAATGGCCAATAGGGTCACTTCTGAATCAACTGGTGCGACAGTACGGTAAGTCGCCATTATCTCAACGCATGATCGGCACGTTAACCGGGCTGAAAAACAATTTATCGGGGATAAAAGATTACTCCTATGAGAAGGAAAGACTCAAACTAATCGAGAAAATAGATCAGTTAATTTTTTCAGCTTCAGCTGCCCCTGACGAGGTGAAGCCTATATTGTTCCTGGGCGAGGACAGATTTTCTGCATTTGCAAATCAAATCATTCAGTCCTTAACCATTGGCGAACGACAAATATGGTATAAGCTTATTGCTAAGGCTTCAAAAGCGTCGGGGTCAAAACCATCCAATAAGTATTTACAGGAAAGCAAGGATTTGTTTAAAGAACTGGGTGTCGATAAATTTAAGATTGTTGTAAATAAGTGGTTTGTCTTTGTTGTCGACTTAAAAGAAGTGACAACAGTACACTCGCAAACCTATGATAACAGGGTGTATAACTACTCTACCTCAACATTTTTGAGTACGGTTAACATGGAGGCTATTAAAGGTTTTGTGTGGATGTGTGCTAATTTTCACGACAGTACTACGCTTGCTAACCTGGCTAAACTTGCCGAAAGAAGCTATAAAAAAATGCCTGGTGTGGGTCCGGCAGCTGCGGCAATAGGTAACGCTTGTATCTACGCTCTTTACAAGTCAAAAGGATTGGATGGCATCGGGCATTTATCCCGGTTGAAGCTCAGGATAAAACAATACAATACGCAACAAGCCATTGAAAAATATATTCATGATGCTGCTAAAGAACAGGGTGTGACCACGCATCAGATAGAGGATATGGCTGTTGATGATTTTAAGCTTATTAATGGAGCCCGTCAGTTTCAATTTGAGAACTTTGTATGTAACCTGGAAATCACGGGTACCGGCAAGTCTGAAATAAAGTGGTTTAAAGATAATGGTGCCGAGCAAAAATCAGTTCCGGCGGCAATAAAGGACAAGGAGGCTGGCAGGTTAAAAAAGATAAAGGAAATTCAAAAGCAGGTAGACCAGGCTACCCTGGCCCAAAGGGACCGTATAGACAGGATGTTCAGGGCCGATAGGAAGTTAGACTACCAGCATTTCGATGCCTTCTTTTTGAAACATGGCTTAATGAATTTCCTGACGGGGAAAATTATTTGGACGTTCAAACAAGAAGATAATACCACTTCATCTTGCCTGATTAACGGAAAGTGGCTTAAAAATAATGATGAAGAATTTATCCCGGATGAAGGCGCTGAAATATCGCTCTGGCATCCTGCTTTGGTTTCCGTAAATGAAGTTAGTCAATGGCGCGAATTTTTGGTACGGCATCAGATACAACAGCCACTTAAACAAGCATACCGGGAAGTATATTTGCTTACAGAAGCCGAGCTAAATACCCGCTCATACAGTAACAGAATGGCGGCTCATGTATTAAAGCAGCATCAGTTTAATATGCTTGCAAAAACCCGTGGCTGGAAATATGGTTTACTCGGAGCATATGATAATGGTGTGGATAACGGCACGGCAGAAATACCGCTGCCCGAGTATGGCTTAAAAGGCCAATATTGGGTAAATGAAGTGAATGCCGACGACGCTTTTAACGATACCGGTATCTGGAATTACGTGACTACCGACCAGGTAAGGTTTGTGCGCGCATCAGACGGAGAGGTAGTTAACCTAATAGATGTTCCGGTTTTGGCACTTTCCGAAGTACTTCGGGATGTCGACCTTTTTGTTGGGGTGGCAAGTATAGGTAACGATCCTAACTGGCAGGATTCAGGGGGTATTACGGCGTTGAACGGTTATTGGGCCTCCTACTCCTTTGGCGACCTTTCTGAATTGGCAAAGAACCGTAAGGAGTTGCTGTCAAACCTGGTTCCAAGATTAAAAATTGGTAAGGTTGCAAGCGTTCAGGATAAATTCTTAGTTGTAAAGGGTAAATTGCGTACTTATAAGATCCATATTGGTAGCACCAATATCTTAATGGAACCAAACGACCAGTATTTATGCATTGTGCCTGATAGAAGTCAGAAAAGCATGACTGAAGGTATATTTCTGCCATTTGAAGGCGATTCCGGTCTTTCCGTCATCCTCTCCAAAGCTTTTTTGCTTGCCGACGATGATAAAATTACTGATACTACCATTACATCCCAGATAAATAGAAAGTAGCAGGTAGTTAATATCCGGGTAAACAATCTTAATACCCGGATATTACATTATTTAACAACTAAGCGGCTCCCTTCGCTATGCGCATTAAACTCCGGCGCATACATACACTGAACAGTTGTTATCCCTGTTGAAAAATTGCCTGGCTGGGCAACCCTTAGCTGGTATTCAAAAACATAATTACCTTTGTTCAGATAACTGATGAAGAAATTGGTGGCAACATCTTTAGTTACCTCATAGTACGATAAGCCATCCTGGTATTTGTATTCGGACAGAACACTTACTGGCTCTGTTCCTGCCGGGCGCATATCTTTTAATTGTACATATTCAAAATCACGACCAGCCTTCATATATACGATCACCTTAAGCAAGTCGCCTGTTTTAGGTTGATGAGATGCATCTACTTCGGTTACTACCGGACCAGAGTCGGTTTGTTTCAGAATAAAATATTTACGCGATAATTGAATATCAGTTTTAGATGGGGTGATCTTATCCAGTTGTTCCAGGTATTGCCAGTGTAAAGCACCCCAGCTGATGGATTTTCCATTGTTTTTGATCTCAACTTTTCCCATTTCCTGCTTCACCTGGTCATCGGTCCAGCTGGTTTTGATATAACCGGTTCCGGCATCAGCTTTTATATCCGGTTTTAATTCGGTCAATTCTTTCCCGCCCAGTTTAATATCCGATGTATTATCCGGCGACAGCCAATCATCCTGTTTCATCAGCAACGCATAGCAAGCGGCGGCTGTGGCCTTGGTGGTCTTCCAATCACTGGTTTGTTTGCTGCGTAACAGCCATATTTTCATCTCCTCCACATCTTTTTCGTTACCCCCGGCTTCCGTAAATAGCTCTATCATCAGGCATTGAGTTTCTATGGGCGCTTCATACCAGAAATAACCCTGCATGTTTTTACCCCAGTACATGCCCATATCTTCCGAACGCTGAGCGGTTTCCTTTAAAGACTTGATAATGGCATTAGCCACCTGCGGCTTCCCATTGCGCAGCATAGTTAAAGCTACCATGCCCTGCTCATACAGGCTTTGTTTAATCCACTGTTTTTCTGCCCGCTGTTCATAATTGTCAAATGCCTTTTTTAGATTGGCGCTCATCTTCTGGTCAGCATAATAACTGCGTGCATACCAGGCGTGCGCTTCGGAGTACCATATATCTCTTGATGCGTAATTTTTTGCGTGCAGTCTTTCGTAGTTATCGTCTTCTATTATTTTGCTATCCAAATAGCCAAGCGCTTTATCCGCTATCTGTTTCAATTGCGCATCCTTATTGTCCGCTACATGCAAATGATATAACTGTCCAATACCTGCCACGATGTGCTGCGTAATAAACCGGTCGGATCTGTCACCGCCAAACCAAACAAATCCCCCGTCAGCGAGCTGGCGCTGTTGCAGCTTATCCAGGTTCAGCTTTAGTTCATTGCTCATTTTATTCAGGTCGAAAAGCAAGGCTATACGCTTTTTCTGTTCCGATTCACTTGTAGCATCGCGCAACCATGGGGTTTCTTCCAGCAAAGTATATTTCAGTTCCTGATTGTTTTCGAGGTTTGATAATAGCTCCGAACTATTCGTGCTTTTCCATTGATCAAAAACCTGCTTAATAACCGGCATGCGGTTCACCAGGCTTGTTGCCATGCTATTGGCATAGTACCTGCTGAAAACCTGTTCAGCACATTCATAAGGAAACTCCATCATATAAGGCATGGCCTGAACCGCATACCAGGCCGGGTTTTGGGTATATTCCAGCGTGAGCGATTTATTGTGGAGCGTGCTGCTGGTATTATGCAGTAGCTTATCAAAATTGTAAGTACGGTCTTGCCCTGCCCGGATCATCATCGGCATAGATTCTGTTACCAGCATGCGGTTAGGCAGTACGGGTATGGTATTTTCCTCGCCATCACTTAAATTGCCAGCGTCAGCGGTGAGGCGATAAGTAAGAGCGTCCAGATTTGAGGGCACAACCAATTTGAATGATACCGCTTTATTGGTGGATGCATTTACTTCGAACTTTTGCTTAGCATCAGCCGGGTTGATCAATAATTGAACAGGATGCATGTTCAGTGCATTGAAAAGCTGCAAGGTAACCTCACCCCTCAATTTGTCAGACGACAGGTTAGCTAATCTTGCTGAAACGGTGATGGTGTCTCCCTCGCGCAAAAACCGCGGCGCATTGGCACTGATACTTAATTGTTTTTGAGTGACAACTTCGTTTTCAATATAACCCGATTTCAGTTCACGGGTATAAGCAAATGCTTTGAACCGCCATTTGGTCAGTGACTCAGGGATTGTAAAATCAATCAGTATTTTACCATCGCTGTCGGTATGCAATTGCGGGTAAAAGAACGCGGTTTCATTAAAGTTTTTGCGGATAGCAATCTGCGGTTTGGGGGCTTTTGCGGTAAAAGAGACTGTGTCCGCACTAACCGATAAACCAGCTACTTTCCCGTTTAGCAGTCCCTCAGGAGAGAAGTAACCAGCACGTGCGCCATAAATACCATTGCTGGCCATCCCGCGTACAGTCACTGTGCTATATGCTAAACTTATTTCCCTTCGCTTAACCGTCTCATAACCTGTCACCACTACTTCTTGTAAGGCACTACTACTTGGTTTCAATTTAATAATAAGGCCCTCGCTATTGGGTGCCGTAATTGTTTGCTTTTCATAACCCACAAATGATACAATGATCGACCCGTTTTTAGGCACCTTGATGCTGAAGTAGCCCGCACTGTTGGTTACGGTGCCGATATTCAAACCCTTGATAACAATGCTCACACCCGGAATAGAAAGCCCGTCTTCCCCTATTACTTTGCCGGTAACCAGGTAACCGTTTTTTACTTTAGCTGCGTTTTTGGCGGCATTCTCCTGTATCTGCTTGTCCCGCTCAGCCATCGCCATCCGCGATTTGGCTTTTTCAAGGTAATCTCTGTAACCGCCGTTGTACCCTCCCCAATAATTGTAGCCAAACATTGATAGCCTTTCATAAGACCGGATTTGGAATGAATAGCTATAGTCCGCCCGACCTACAGGTTCGCTTTGGATTTCGTTTATGAAATTCTCGCTTGCCCATCTGTAATAATTTGTCTCCCGCTGTTCAGCAAAGTTTAATACATCACGCCAATTTTGGGCAGGGCTAAGATCGTCCAGGGAGGCATCATATAAAGCGGCTACCATCTCGGCCGACTGGCGTTGATCGTTAAAATTAGTTACCTGTAATTTCCATTGTTCTTTATCACCCGGTTGCAGCTTGTTGCGGAAACTGATGAATTTCATTTTCAACAACTTATCCGGATCTATCACCTGGATTCGCTGGTAACTGGTATACACCCTGTTTTGGCAAACCGCCATAAACTGAACGGAGGTATACTTATCATTAGCTGACATTGAAAATTTGAAACGCCGCTGAGCGCCTTCAATGGTCTCCCAATGTGACGAAACAAGTTTCGGTCCGTTATAACGTTCTATCAAAACGTTCATCTTTTGACCATTCCCTACTAAAAACTCTCCTGGCGTACCAGCCTTTACAAAGTTTGCAACGGGAATAACCCAGTCGCTTGACCGTGCCGGCCTGGGTGAATCAGCTATGAGTGTGATGTACCTGGTAATTGAAATAGTATCTCCTTTTTCGTCCTTAGCGTGAATAGTCACTGCATACATTCCTGAGCGTTCTTTTCGCAAAACATTCAGGTCTATAATAGCCGGTTTCCCTTCCTCAACTTTTACAGGTATTGATGTTACCTGTCTTTCGTGTTTCCATTCGGCCACCACATCTTCGGTTGCATAAGCATATTCAGGGAAGTCGCTTTTAAATTCTTCGCGGGTAATAAAATGCTGATCAGGCTTTGACCATAAACGATTTTTGTAAAAATGATCGGGACTTTGCAGAGCGAACACATCAACCTTCACCTCAGCTTTTTGCAGTTGCCCATTCAGATTTTCAACACGCACCTCGGACTTTAACGTGTCCTTAGCAAATAGCTGATCAGGGAGATAGCTTTGTATAGCAATGTCATTATGCCCCACAGTAATTGATGTTTCCGCCGAACGCGTCTCGCCGCTGGCATCGGTCACATCAGCTTTGATGCTGTATCGGTAATTTATTTCATTCAATTTTCCGTTTTCATCAGGCGTAGCCTTAAATTTTACGGTATAGTTCCCCTGGTCGTCGGTAGTAGCGGTATCGGTTTTTATTTCGGCGGTCTGGTAATTATAGCGGATAGTTTTGCCATAAGGCCGCTGATATGACCGGTAATCGATTTGCTCCGTACGGGTTATGTGATAAGCTATCCTGGCACGTGATAATCCATAGCCTGAAAATGCAGTCACCCGGCCTTTTACGGTCACAGTATCATTAAGGCGATAGCTTGCTTTTACAGGCAGAAATTCAACCTGGAATGTAGGGCGCTTATATTCTTCTACTCTTACGTTAATGTCGCCATCACTTGTTTCCAGCCTAACCTCACCATCCAGCATATTCTGGGGTATAATAAATGAACCATTAACAGAACCAAATTCGTTGGTTTTCAATTTAAGGGATGTGACCATCTTGCCGTTGACATCCTTAAAAGTCACTTCTAAATCCTTATCGGGAACAATGCTGACTTTCTTTTTTAGCTCCTGCAACTGGAGGGCTTTAAAATAAATAGTCTGACCCGGGCGATAGATCTGTCTGTCGGTAAATAAAACAGTTTTATTTCCCGGTTCGTCATCGTCATCAGAGTTGTCTGTTTCGCCATAGACATACCTATTGTTTTCGGTCAGCGTATCCCCCGGTGCGGTAAGTGTTATTGCGTTATTATATGATGATAGTTTTTTTGATATAAACTTGCCGTTCGCATCCGACGTGCCGGTCTCGGTAAAGTTTTCAGTGTGGGATGTGCCGTTCTTGTAAGTTATATAGCTTCCTTTCATTTGAATGCGTATGCCTTCCGCAGGTTCGCCGCTTTCCCTGTCGGTAACAGTCACCTGTATATTATCATCAGGATTTACCCGCATCACATAGGCTATATTGCTCACCCTGAAATTGGTTATGGCCTCCATCGTTTCCTCATCAGAATTTTCGCCTTTTACCAGCATAACATAATTTCCGGCAGGTAATGAATCGATCTTAAACTCTGACGAATGGTTGCGATAATCATTTATCGGATTCCATTTCAGGTCTTGTTGTTTTACCGGTTTTAGCTTTTTTAAAATATCCAGCCGGAACTGCGCATACGTTTTATTTGCGCTTGTTGATCTGGTATACCCATTAAAAAAATCATCATATTGATTTTGGGATAGTTTATAGATCAGGAGGCGGGCTGATGAAATGTTTTTATAGCCAAGCAGCGCCAGCATGGGTTTGCCGGATGGATAAATGCTTTCAACAGTTGCAGTCACAATTTTCTGTTCCAGCTTTTCAAGTTCAGAAGTGGCATTCTCTCCGCCAAGGCTTTCAGGGTAAGTTTTTACGGCTTGCGTATAATATCGATGAGCTAAAACCAGGCTATCCTTACCGCTGTAATATGTGCCCAAAGTAACTAAAGCTTCACTGCTTATAGGTTTTTGAGCGAAAGCGGATGCAATGTGTGTTAATCCGGAAAGATATAACGAGTCTTTGTGCTCAATGGCCGATTGCCTGTACAAAAATTGAAGGCGCGCCAGGTCGAGATCGGCTACAGCTTCTTCCTGCCCTTGTTTCAAATGAAAAGAAGTAGCCTGTTGCAAATATTTTAACCCCATATACCAGGTTGAGGCTGTGTCGGAAGTGTGGATGGGCAATTCGGCAAATGCGCGGCTATCCGCAAATAAGCCCGGATCATTTAACGAAAATGGAGTCTTTGGTTTGACGATAGCAGGTTCATCAGCAAGATAGAAATCCAACGCACGGTGCAGCAACAGGTCATACAAAGTAGGTCTTAAATACCTTGTCTTGCTATCACCTTCCAAAACGCCGTCGAGTATGTTCATCGGAGTGCTTTGCTCTTGCGCAACGTCAGTTAAGGATTGTTTATATAGATTACTGCTCTCGGTAATAATAGTTTGCAGGTCCCAATTTGTAAAATCGGTATCCTTTTTCAGTGTATGGCTTCGTTGCGAAAACTTATAACGGTTTTGCTGATAGTATTTCCAGTACATATCGGCCAGCAGCGATTGCAATACAGGCTTAACGGGGTATCCTGATTCCCGGATATCTAAACGCAACCGGCTAATGATCGCTTGCAGTGCATCTTCCTCCAGGTATGATTGGAAAGTCATGCGATAAATGGCGGCTTTTATTTGCTGCGGTACATTTTTATCCTTTCGCGCCAGGCTCTCCAGGTTGTCGACCTGCTGCAGCGCCGATTTAGGCATACCTACACTGGCGAATGAATCGATCCGAAAGCTGATAGCATTATACCTGTTTTGTCCCAATGCAATTTGATATAGAAACAAAAAGCTAAGGATCAGCAGGTAGCGTGTTGGTTTGAATGGAAGCGCTGTCATGTGTAAAGGTTTGCGTAAACGATACAATTTATTACATTTTATGACAACAGGATGCAGCTCAGAATCACTTTCCACAAAGCGAAGAGCAGATTTTATTTAAAATTCGCTTATCACATTGAAATATAAAGAGTTTTATTTCTGCTGATGGTCTCAGAAAGCCAGATCGACCCCGCTTTTTAAACCGGTTTCGTATTTTTCTTTATCGAATTTATAAAGATACGGAGAGCGGTGAGGGCCTATCTTACGGGTTTCATCCAGTTTGATGATGATACCGGTAGCCATCAGGCGCTTGGCGAAGTTACGGTCATCCAGTTGTTTACCGAGGATGGTTTCATAAAGGCTATGGATCTCGGGCAGCGTAAATTTTTCTTCCAGTAATTCATACCCGATAGGATAATGAGCAATATGGAGCCGCATGGCTTTCAGCGCTTCTTTAATGATCATTTCATGATCAAACATCATTGGCGGCAACTCATTTACCGGCCACCACGCGCAGTCCGCTTCCTGTTCCGATTTTTTAACTGTCACCTTTGAGAATTCTGTGAGGGTATAAAAAGCGATGGATACAAAATAATCAAATATCCAAGAGTTAGCAGGTATTTCAACCCCGGTTACCTTTGATAGTTTTTCAGCTGTAAAACCGTTGTCTGCTACACGCTGCGGATTTCCAAATGCATTGAATTTCTGTAAGAACAGTCCCTTTAAGCCCGTGCGCGCATAGGCTATGCGTTTTGCAGCCTCTTCAATAGACTCTGTTCTTTTGATATAGCCGCCAGCCACTGTCCATTTCTCATCTGCGAAAGGCTGCTGCAGCAAAACCTTCAGTTCCTTTTCATGATACCCGAATATCACATTGTCAACCGACACATTGCGCAGGTAATCATTTGAGGAATGAAAAAAGTCGTCAAATAGCTCCTCTGTCATGGTTTTCACTGCTTCAAAGTTAATAAATTCTTATTACGTAAAAAATACGCAATGAAATTTGCTTTTGTAAAAATCGCGATATATCTTTATTCCGTTCAAACTACGGATTGTATTTAAGTATTTAATCAAAAAGACATTATGAGAAAACTGACTTTTATTTTTACACTGGCCATAGCCCTATTCTTTGGCCTGAATGCAAAAGCGCAAACTGCCGATTATTTCCCCGGCAAATGGAATGTTGTGGTTATGGGTACCCCCAACGGCGATGCTAAAATGACCTTCGTGCTGGAAAGAAAAGACGGCAAACTTGGCGGTGTGGTGCAAGACACAACTGGTAAGGAAATGACCAAGATCACCCAGATCGATGAGAAAGAAAAAACCATCACCGCGGCATTTACCGTGCAGAGCTACGATGTGTCATTAACGTTGGAGCCGGTTGATGACGACCATGTAAAAGGCAGCCTGATGGGCATGTTCGAAGCAAAAGGTATACGTGTTAAAGAAAATCACTAAGCAGATAATTCCAGTAGAAAGAGAAATGAAGAAATTAATTTTTGCGCAGATTGCCGTTGCAGTAGTATTAGTTGCCGGGCAGTCTGCTTTTGGACAAGAGAAAGAGCCGCAGTTTGGAAAAGACCCCATCAAAGAGATCGTGAAAAAGATGAGCCTGGATGATAAGGTTCGGGTAGTTGTAGGTAAGGGTTTTTCTATGCCGGGTTTGAGCCTGGGGTCTAATGACAAAACACCTGATAAAATGCCTACGATATCAGGGCACACCATACCCAATCCCAAATTCGGTATTCCTTCTATAGGAATGGCTGATGGCCCTTCAGGTATCCACAGGTTTGTAATGACCAAACAGGACTCTACAGATAATCTGTTTTCGACCGCATGGCCTGTAGGCACCTTATTGGCATCCAGCTGGGATACAGCTTTGGTTAGAAAAGTAGGTGTAGCTTTTGGTTCCGAGATCAAATCATACGGCATCGACTTTATACTTGGTCCGGGTGCTAATATCCACCGCAACCCGCTTGGCGGAAGGAATTTTGAATATTACTCTGAAGATCCGCTGGTTTCTGGAAGTATGGCCTCTGCAATAATTAATGGTATCCAGTCGCAAGGCGTTGGCGCGACTATTAAACACTTCGCTGCAAACAACCAGGAAACCAACCGCGCCTCGGTAAACGAGATCATCAGCGAACGTGCTTTGCGCGAGATCTACCTGCGGAACTTTGAGATCGCGATAAAAAGATCAAGCCCATGGGCAGTGATGAGCTCTTATAACCTGGTCAACGGTACTTATACTTCAGAAAGCCGCGACTTGCTGACTACTGTGCTGCGCGAAGATTGGGGCTATAAAGGTCTTGTGATGAGCGACTGGTTTGGCGGTAAAGATGCTGCCGCACAGGTATATGCAGGAAACAACCTGATGATGCCGGGAAACCCAACCCAAATAAAAGCGATTACTGAGGCTGTAAAATCAGGAAAACTTTCGGAGGCTGAGCTGGATAAAAATGTAGAAGCCGTTCTGAATGTATTGGTGCACACCCTTACTGCTAAAAACTATGATTATCCCAACAAAGCAGATCTTAAAGGGGACGCACAAATATCAAGAGAAGCCGCTGCGGAAAGTATGATATTGCTGAAAAATGGTGAGAATGCATTGCCTATCAAAAAGAGCGGTGCAACTATTGCTTTGTTTGGTAACCATGGTTATGACCTGATAGCGGGCGGAACAGGAAGCGGCGATGTAAACAAACCTTACGTTGTTTCTTTAAATGAAGGCTTATCAAACGCCGGTTACAAATTAGATGATGCCCTGGCACAGGCCTACAAAGGTCACCTGGCTGATTACGCATCAAAACATCCAAAGAAAAATCTGTTGCAGGAACTAATGAATCCTACGCCATTTGCCCCAGAATATAAATTTGATGCAGCCAGCGCAGGTCAAAAGGCAGATGCTTCGGATATTGCGATCATTTACATTGGTAGAAACGCAGGTGAAGGTAACGATCGTAAAGTGGCTGACGATTACGAACTGACCAGCCTGGAGAAAGATATGATCACAAGTGTTTCAGATGCTTTCCACGCGAAACATAAACCGGTTATTGCAGTGCTGAATATTGGTGGTGTGATCGATGTAACCTCATTCCGCGATAAGGTTGATGCTATATTACTGGCATGGCAACCCGGTCAGGAAGGTGGCAACGCTATCGCTGATGTATTAAGTGGTAAAGTAAATCCTTCAGGCAAATTGGCAACTACTTTCCCTGAGTCTTATAATGATGTGCCGTCTGCCAAAAACTTCCCGGGCAAGGAATTCCCTGAAAAAGCAACACAGGGTATGATGGGCAAGGTTATCCCAGCCGAAGTTGTTTACCAGGAGGGCGTTTATGTTGGCTATCGTTATTTCAATACCTTTAAAGTAAAACCGGCTTACGCTTTTGGTTACGGGTTATCTTACACCAAATTCTCTTTCAGTAATCTTGCATTGAGTAGTGCAGCATTTAATGGTAAGCTGACAGCTACAGTAACTATTACCAACACTGGCTCGGTAGCCGGTAAAGAGGTAGCAGAATTGTACTTAAGTGCCCCTCACAAAAGCATGGATAAACCATCGGAAGAATTAAAAGGCTTTGCGAAAACCAAAGAGTTGAAACCGGGTGAGTCTCAAACTTTGACCTTTACTCTAGATGCAAAATCTTTGGCTTCATTTGATACCGCCCAGTCTGCCTGGGTAGCAGATGCAGGCGAATACAAGGTTAAGATTGGTGCCTCCAGCGAAGATATTAAGCTGGAGAAACCATTTAGTCTTGCTAAATCGATCACCGTTGAAAAAGTACACAAGGCTTTGGTTCCTCAGGTAAGCATCGATGAGTTAAAGGCTAAATAAGCAGAATCTCTTACAAATAATAGTTAACTGATCTTAAGCTTCCCGGGATATTTCGGGAAGCTTTTTTATGCCGTCGTTTTCCGTGGAATTGCGTTAGAGGTATTCGTAGAAGAAGGTTCCGCTGGAGCCCAAAACATCTATTTGCGCGTTGCTATAAACAGGCGACTCCTATGGAGTCAACTATCTTGTTAAATTAGCTCCGGAGGAGCTTCCTGTTTATAGACCAAAATATAAGCTATTCAGGCTCCGTAGGTGCCTCCTCTTCAAAGCGATCTACTTGTGGATGTTAATCCAAATGTCAGTTCCAGTCTAATAAACAAATAGTTCGCGATACTTAAGGACAGATAAGGACAGTTGCTAAAAAGTTGTAAATTACCTTAGCAAAATATCGTCAACCAATCAGCTTAAATTAAATGCAGGTAATATTCGGAGTAATCTTCCACTTTATCGGCGGTTTCGCGTCGGGTAGTTTTTATATTCCTTACAAAAAAGTAAAGGGCTGGGCCTGGGAAAGTTTCTGGATAGTGGGCGGATTATTCTCATGGTTGATCGTTCCGCCGATTGCGGCGTGGCTTACCATTCCGGGATTCGTGGATATCATCCGCCAAACCAATGGAAGTGTAATTTGGCTTACGTACTTTTTTGGCCTGCTGTGGGGGATTGGTGGCTTGACTTATGGTCTTGGTGTACGTTATCTCGGCGTCTCATTAGGCAGCACGATCATATTAGGACTTTGCTCTGTATTTGGTTCATTAGTACCTTCCTTTTATTACAGTTTTTATCCAAAAGCAGGGAAAGACAACTTTGGTACGTTGCTGCATACCCATTGGGGACAAATGGTACTGATGGGTATTATAGTCTGTGTCATCGGTATAATAGTTTGCGGCAAAGCGGGCACCATAAAAGAGAAAGACCTTAAAAAAAACCAAACCGCTTCGGAAGACAATAAAGATTATCGTTTTGGCATAGGGATATTTGTAGCTATCGTCTCGGGCGTGTTGAGCGCTTGTTTCAATTTTGGTATCGAGGCCGGGAAGGATATGGCTGATACGGCCAATCATCTTTGGCAGGCATCACACCCTGGTCAGGGGAACTTCCTGTTTCAAAACAATGTTACCTATGTGCCTTTATTGTGGGGAGGACTGAGTACCAATTTTATCTGGTGCATGATTCTGAATGCCCGCAACAAAACATTTGATAATTATGCAGATAAAAAGGCCCCATTGCTGAAAAACTATTTGTTCTCCGCCTTGGCTGGCACAACCTGGTTTTTGCAGTTCTTTTTCTATGGAATGGGTGAAAGCAAACTCGGCAACGGGGCAAGCTCATGGATACTGCACATGGCATTCATTATCCTGATAGCAAATGCATGGGGATTGGCGCTGAAGGAATGGAAAGGCGTAAGCAAAAAAGCGATGACAACCGTAATTATGGGCATCATTATTATTATTATTTCAGTACTCCTGGTGGGGTACGGCAATTCATTAAAAGCTTAAAATAAATATCTGATATGAAAACAACTGCTGATTTTAAATATGTGAGTTATCTGTGGGATGACGCAGCAGCCGAAAAATTAAAAGGAAACGAGGTCGATTTATTGATCTATAGGTCGAATTTGCTTGGTGCCGATTTGCGCCTTACCAATTATGGTGGTGGCAATACCTCATGCAAAGCCATGGCAAGCGATCCGCTTACCGGCGAGGAAACCGAAGTAATGTGGATCAAAGGATCTGGAGGTGATATAGGGACACTTAAAAAAAGTGGATTGGCCGCACTGTATGTTGACAGATTACGCAGCCTGAAAAATGTATACCGCGGACTGGAGTTTGAAGACGAAATGGTAGAACTGTTCAATCATTGCATATACGATCTGAATTCAAAAGCCCCATCAATTGATACGCCACTTCACGGATTTTTACCATTCAAACATATCGATCATTTGCACCCGGATGCAGCTATTGCCATCGCGGCAGCAAAAGACGGGAAACGCATCACACAGGAATTATTCAGCGGAACTATCGGTTGGGTAGACTGGCAAAGACCGGGTTTCGATCTGGGTCTGAAATTGAAAGAATGTCTCGATAATAATCCGGATATCCGTGGTATCATGCTGGGTTCACATGGCCTATTTACCTGGGGCGATACTGCTTACGAAAGCTACATCAATACATTGGAAGTGATAGAGCGCTGCGCTGCTTACCTGGAAGATAACTATGGTAAAAAAGGCCCTGTATTTGGCGGGAAAAAGATAGAAAGCCTGAGCGAGGCTGGCCGTAAAAAACAAGCTGCGGCTATTGCGCCAATATTGCGTGGTTTTTGTTCAAGCGAGCGCCACATGGTTGGACATTTTACTGATGATGCTCGTGTGCTGGAATTTATTAACTCGAATGATTTAGAGCGATTGGCGCCAATGGGAACCAGCTGCCCGGACCATTTCTTGAGGACGAAAATTAGTCCGCTGGTGCTCGAGCTGAAGCCGGATGAAGACCTGTCCGATATAAAAGCGATCAAAGAAAAGCTGCAGCCCGCTTTTGAAGCTTACCGGAAGATGTATAATGCATATTACGAAAATTGTAAGCATCCAAGCAGTCCGCCGGTACGCGATGCAAACCCGGTAATTATTCTTTATCCGGGCGTGGGTATGTTCTCTTTCTCAAAAGATAAACAAACTACCCGCGTAGCATCCGAGTTTTATATTAACGCGATCAATGTAATGAAAGGTGCTGAAGCAGTTTCAGAATATACTTCATTACCTCGCCAGGAGGCGTTTGATATCGAGTACTGGTTGCTGGAAGAAGCGAAATTGCAGCGTATGCCAAAACCAAAAGCATTGTCCGGCAAAATTGCCCTGATAACCGGAAGTGCGGGAGGCATTGGTAAAGCTATCGCCAAAAAGTTTGTTGAAGAAGGAGCAGTGGTGATCCTGAACGATATGAACGCCGAACGTTTGGAAAGCGCGGGAGAAGAATTTAAGAAACAATATGGTAAGGATTCTTATACTACAGCAATATTGGATGTGACCAAACAGGAGCAGATCGACGAAGCTTTAAATGTAGCCGCATTGGCTTTCGGTGGGGTAGATATCGTGGTGAATAACGCAGGTCTATCGATCTCCAAATCGATCGGCGACCATACCGAAAAGGATTGGGACCTGCTTTATGATGTGCTGGTAAAAGGGCAATTCTTTATCACCCAGGCCGCAGTGAAAGTAATGCAAAAACAGGCTATTGGCGGCGATGTGATTAATATCGTCAGCAAAAATGCTTTGGTAAGTGGTCCGAATAATGCGGGATATGGTAGTGCAAAAGCAGCGCAATTGCATCTGAGCAGGTTGAACGCGGCAGAATTAGGCGCAGACGGTATCCGTGTAAATGTGGTGAACCCAGATGCGGTGATCAGCGACAGTAATATATGGGCCGGTGGCTGGGCCGAAGGTCGCGCTAAAGCATACGGGATTACCGTTGAAGAATTACCGGCTTATTATGCCAAACGCACCCTGCTTAACCAGGTGATCTTACCACAGGATATTGCCAACGCGTGTTTCGCTTTTGTAGGCGGATTGCTGGATAAATCGACAGGAAATGTATTAAATGTAGATGGTGGTGTGGCAATGGCTTTTGTAAGATAGCTTATAGTTGATGGATCATAGTTAGTAGTCTTTATTATTATGCAAGTAGAACAACATCATATAGATGAATTGAACCAGGGTCATTTAGCCAAACACAAGCAGCAGTTTGAGTTTGTTGCTGAGGGGTTATCCGATGTCGATACGATAATACAAAAATTGATCGCTTTTAATATAGCCATTCCAAGTTGGGCGTTGGGCACTGGCGGAACTCGTTTTGGTCGTTTCTCGGGTGGTGGTGAACCCCGGAGCCTGGAAGAGAAGATCAGTGACGTAGGTTTGATCCAGGCATTGAACAGATCAAGCAATTCGATCTCGCTGCACATTCCCTGGGATATCCCGGAGAATGCAGCTACAATAAAAGCACTGGCCTCGCATCACGGACTGCATTTTGATGCAGTAAACTCCAATACTTTTCAGGATCAACCCGATCAGGAGTTAAGCTATAAATTTGGTTCATTAAACCATATTGATGAAGCAGTGCGCCAGCAAGCCATTGAGCATAATATCCAGGTAATCAAATACGGCGTTGAACTCGATTCAACGGCCTTATCGGTTTGGTTGTCGGATGGTTCAAACTTTCCCGGTCAGCTAAATATGCGCGGTGCTTTTGAACGGACATTTGATAGTCTTCAACAGATATATGCTGCCCTGCCGGATGACTGGAAAATGTGGGTGGAATACAAACCTTATGAGCCCAACTTTTATTCAACCACTATCGGCGATTGGGGGCAATCATACCTCTTATCATCTAAGTTGGGTAATAAGGCCCAAACGTTGGTCGACCTTGGTCACCATTTACAGGGGGCAAATATTGAACAGATAGTCGCCCTGCTTTTGATGGAAGGTAAGCTGGCAGGTTTCCATTTCAACGATTCAAAATATGGTGACGACGACCTGACTGTTGGCAGTATCAATCCTTACCAGTTGTTCCTCATCTTTAATGAACTGGTGGAAGGTATGGATGCAAGAGGAATGAATCATGCTACAGGGATTGGCTGGATGATAGATGCGTCACACAATATAAAAGACCCGATAGAAGATCTTTTGCAATCTGTAGAAGCCATAAAAATAGCTTACGCACAGGCTTTATTAATTGATCAGGCTGCTTTGAAGCAGGCACAGCAAAATAACGATGTGGTACAGGCACAAGAGATATTACAGCAGGCTTATCGAACCGATGTGCGCCCATTGGTAGCACAAGCACGTTTACTGGCAGGCGGAGCATTACAACCTTTAGCACTTTTCAGAAAGCTGGGTGTGCGTGATAACTTAGTTAAGGAAAGAGGGCTGAAAACTGTCGCAACCGGATTGTAATGAAACCGACACCCGTCATAGCTATTTTTGATGTAGGCAAGACGAACAAGAAGTTATTCCTGTTTGATGAGCATTATAGGATAGTTTATGAAAGATCGGCCCGTTTTATTGAAACCGTAGACGAAGAGGGGTTTCCTTGTGAGAATTTGGAAAGCCTGTGGCTGTCGGTGTTCGATTCGTTGAGTACCATATTCCGGCTGAAAGAGTTTGAGGTGAAGGCGGTAAACTTTAGCGCTTACGGTGCAAGCTTGGTGTATGTAGATGAGGAAGGCAAGCCTTTAGCTCCTTTATATAATTATCTGAAGCCGTTCCCGGAAGAATTAAGCAAACAACTTTATGCTAAATATGGCGGCGAAGGTCAGTTTGCATCAGAAACGGCATCACCTATTTTGGGTAGTTTAAATTCTGGGCTCCAACTCTACCGTTTAAAGATGGAGCAGCCGGACATATTCAAGAAACTAAAATTCGCACTGCATCTACCTCAATATTTGAGTTCGTTGATATCCGGTCAATATTGTTCTGATATTACCAGCATAGGTTGTCATACCGCTTTGTGGGACTTCGATAGCAAACACTATCACGAGTGGGTTGAGAAAGAAGGTCTGTCGCAAAAACTGGCACCCATAAAAAACTCTGACGAAACAGTTGAAGCCTGTTTCCCGGGTAATAACTATTGTGTAGGCATTGGTTTGCACGATAGTTCTGCTGCGCTTATCCCTTACCTGGTAAGTTTCAGCGAACCATTTATCCTGATCTCGACCGGCACCTGGTGTATTAGCATGAACCCGTTCAATCATGAGCCATTGACCCAAGGTGAGCTGCAGAACGATTGTTTGTGCTACCTGCAATACCAGGGCAAGCCGGTTAAGGCCTCGAGATTATTCGCTGGCAACGAACATGAACAACAGGTAAAGCGTATCGCCGAACATTTTAACCAGGACACGATCAGGTTCAGAACGATGTCTTTTGATCCCGAGGTAATTAATAAATTAAAGCAATCTATTCAGCAAAACAAGCATTCGGGAGCATTTTCGAAGGAATCCGGTTTTAAAAACAGGGATTTAACTATTTTTAGCGACGAAACAGAAGCCTATCATCAACTAGTCCTCGATCTGATACATCAGCAGGTTTACTCAACCAGGCTGGTGCTGAAAGGTACATTTGTGAAGCGGATTTTTGTTGATGGTGGTTTCAGTAAAAACGCTGTATATATGAACTTACTGGCAAATGCCTTCCCTGATATTGAGGTTTTTGCAGCTTCAATGGCCCAGGCAACTGCCATTGGTGCAGCACTGGCCATTCACAGATCATGGAACAATAAACCCATACCGGGCGACATTATCGAACTGAAGTATTATGCGCAAAGCAAGCCTGTAATCAAATGACTGTCGGCCTATTTATTCCCTGCTACGTAGACCAGTTTTACCCCGGCGCTGCAATAGCTACTCTACAATTACTCGAAAAATTGGGCGTAACAGTAGTTTATCCGCCTAAGCAAACCTGCTGCGGACAACCGATGGCAAACTCCGGTTATGAGCATTTGACGACTGGTTGCAACGAGCTGTTTATAGATAATTTTTCTGACTTTGACTATATCGTATCTCCTTCGGGGAGCTGCATATTGCATATAAAAGATCACCTGCATTCTGAAAATAGAGAAAATGAGGCAGTGCAGGTGCGTCGTAAAGTGTATGAGTTGACCGAATTTTTGACTGATATTTTAAAGGTTGATTACCTGGATGCCGTATTTCCGCATAAGGTAGGTGTACATCAAAGTTGCCACGGTCAGCGCGGACTTAAGATATCACAAATGTCCGAGTTGGTTGCCGCGCCCTTTTCAAAACCAGAGCAATTACTTAACATGGTAAAAGGAATTGAGTTGATCCCATTGAGCCGCCAGGATGAATGCTGCGGATTTGGCGGGACATTTTGCGTAGCCGAAGAGGCCGTATCAGTAAAAATGGGGATCGATCGCGTTTCAGACCATTTGGAACATGGCGCTGAATACATCACCGGGGCAGATATGTCGTGCCTGATGCATATGGAAGGCATTTTAAGAAGGCAGGGGAGCCAGGTGAAAGTGATACATATTGCCGAAATATTAAATTCCTCAGTCCAATGAGTACGACATCAACAAAAGACCATGCCGAACTTGCCGGGCAATTCAATGCTGATGAACAACGTGTTGATTGGCACGATGAAACTTTGTGGTGGATACGTCAGAAGCGTGATAAGGCCGTAAATCAATTTCCTGAATGGGAACTGCTCAGAGAGACTGGTTCTAAAATAAAGGAACATACGCTCTCAAACCTGGGTAATTACCTGGAGTCCTTTGAAGCGAATGCACTAGCAAACGGGGTCACTGTTCATTGGGCCGCCGGAGCAAAGGAGCACAATGAGATAGTGCACCAGATCATCAAAAAGCATGGCGTTAACCGCATGGTAAAAAGCAAATCCATGCTCACTGAAGAATGCCATCTGAATGAATATCTTGCTGAGAACGGCATCGAAGTAATTGATTCGGACTTAGGCGAACGCATAGTGCAGCTGGCAAAGGAACCACCAAGTCATATCGTATTACCCTGTATCCATAAAAAGAAGGAAGAAATAGGTGACCTGTTCCACGAGCACCTGGGAACTCCCGCAGGTGTTTCTGATCCGCAGATACTGACCGAAACTGCGCGCCAGCATCTGAGAGAAGTATTTTTGACGCGCAAGATCGCCCTTACGGGCGTGAACTTTGCTGTTGCCGAAACAGGTGAATTTGTGGTTTGTACCAACGAAGGGAATGCTGATATGGGTGCGCACCTATCCGAAGTGCATATTGCCAGCATGGGTATCGAAAAGATCATTCCTAAACGTGAGCATCTGGGTGTATTCTTAAGATTGCTTACCCGCAGCGCGACAGGGCAACCGATCACAACTTATTCCAGCCATTATAAAAAGCCCCGGCCCGGGCAGGAGATTCATATTGTTATTGTAGATAATGGAAGAAGCGTCCAATTAGGTAGAAAGGACTTCCGCAATTCGCTTAAATGTATACGCTGTGGCGCTTGTATGAACACCTGCCCCGTTTATCGTCGCAGCGGTGGCCATAGCTATCATAATGCTATCAGCGGACCGATTGGTTCGATACTGGCACCTAACCTGGATATGGAAAAATATGCCGATTTGCCCTTTGCTTCTACACTTTGCGGATCGTGCTCCAATGTTTGCCCGGTAAAAATCGATATTCACGACCAGTTATATAAATGGCGGCAGGTGATTGTTAAAGCTGGCTATACCACCAAAGCCAAAAGCGCCGGTATGAAAATGATGCAATGGACACTTTCTTCACCCGGCATTTATCACGTAGCCGGTAAAGCCGGCAGAATAGTGATGAAGTATGCGCCGTTTGCGGTTAATAATGGTTTAAATCCATGGTATAAGCAAAGGGACATGCCAAAGCCACCAGCCGAATCATTTGATGAATGGTACAAAAAGAACAGGGGGAAGAAATGAGCAGCAGGGGGAAAATATTATCAGCCATCCGGGCTAACCAACCTGCATTAACCACAATGCCGGATGTCGAATCGCTTAAAGCGTATGGCAATAAAGAGAACCTGTTGACTCAATATACAACTGTCGCCACGAATATTGGTGCCAAAGTATATGAGGTTAAAAGTCTGGACGAAGTAAAGACGATCATCCAAAATAATTTCGGAGCGGGTAAAAGAATTATATCGACTATTGCTGAACTCAGTGATATCGCAGACACCAAAGAGTATTTAGGTTCTTTACCAGTTCAATTAGCAGATGTTGAACTAGCGGTATTACAATCTGATCTTGCCGTGGCCGAAAACGGTGCGATATGGATCACAGAAGATCAAATGGGACAGCGGGTATTGCCTTTTATAACACAACATTTGGCGGTACTGGTTAAAGCAAAAAACATTGTTGCAACCATGCATGATGCATATAATATTATCGGTATTAGTACGCAAGGTTTTGGCGCTTTTATAGCTGGTCCGTCAAAAACGGCGGATATAGAGCAATCGTTAGTGATAGGTGCGCACGGTCCGCGAAGTATGAGCCTTTTCCTGCTTGATGATTAAAGCGAACTCCTTCCGGTTACTTTAAATGGAATGGCGATATGATCAGTAGAGTTGGTTAAAACTAATTCTGCCGTTTTCTGGCCCATCAGTTCAAAATCAGTCGAGATAGTAGTTATCCCGTCCAGTATGATCTTTTTCAATGGAGTTTCATTATAAGATATCACCCCTACATCCTTGCCTACTTTTAATTTGACCGCGATGATCTTCTCGATTAGCTCCACCAAGTGATCTTCCATTACATTGATATAGACAACTCCTTTTGATATTTCTTCCTCTTTTAAGGAATAGATCACTTCATAATCAAAAGCATACTGCTGGCAAAAATTCAGGAAACCTGTAAGTATTTCTTTTGGGTAATAAGAGCTTTCCGGGAATATGATCTTAAGTGTATGATACTTGCCCAGTTTGTCGAGCAATTTTTCAAGCGCCTCATATATATCTTTCTCAAAGCTTTCATACACTGCTCCAAACTGGTCTGTAACGCCCGATTCCAGTTTATCCATCAGTATCAATTTATCTTTCGGGATAGTATTGATCACTTCATAAGCGCGCTCCGTATTCTCCATAAAATGCGGGATGATCACAAACTTGGAGTAGTTGTTGATCTTATCCAGAATTAGTTTTTTGAATACGTTGAAGTCATTATTGTAGATATAAAAGTCGATGGCCGCGTTGTTTCCTAATGTCGCCGCAAAGGCATCGTACATGATCTTTTTATGACTGCTTAACTTGTTAAACAGTAGCAGCACTTTTACCGGCTGGCTGAAATTGGTATTTGCTATGAAATAACCCTTCCCCGCAACTGATTTTACTACGCCTGCTTTCTTTAACTCCGTGTAGGCTCTTTCAATAGTATTCCTCGAAGTATCCAGCGCCACACAGAAGTCATTGATCGACGGCAGAATATCATCCTTCTCGATCTTCCCCGATTCAATACCCCTTAAAATGGAATTTATCAATTGTAAATATTTCGGGGTGATGGAATATTCATCAATCTCAACAATCTTCAGGTAATTCTTCATAATCGGTCTGCAAATACAAACATAGTTTTTTACAGTAAAAAAGAAGAGTTCCTGATGGGCAGGAACTCTTTCAACCAATTATAAAACCTAAGAGAGAGAAGAGAGACGCAGAGGATGGATTCGAACCATCTGTTTGCTCCGGTAAGCGCCCTGCATTATGTATGACAGAAAACATATTGTTTAACCATCATGAGACAAATATATAGACATTTCTATAATGTCTATAGGAAAAGTAGTATAAAATTAAAAATATTTATAAGTGATTTATTTATAGAGAATTAAGATTGTGTTGTTATAAGATCAGCCGGGAAAACGAGCTTAAAAGTGGTGCCAGCTTCCGGTTCTGAAGCTACTTCGATGCGGATCTGATGAAAGTCAGCAATGGATTTTACGATGGGCAACCCTAATCCGAAGCTATCTTGCTGGAGCGATTGTGTGAATTTTTTAAAGCGGTTAAAAATATGAGGTATTCGTTCAGCGCTGATGCCTATGCCGGTGTCGGCGACAGCAATAAGGAAGAATTTGTTATCGGTATGCCCGGTTATTTTAATCTCACCGTGTTCCTTATTGTACTTGATTGCGTTGTTTATCAGGTTAAAGAACAGGTTGAATAGCAGAAATTTATTTACATGATTTAACTGCCAGTCTGCCGGAACATCTATCCCGCAACTGATCTCCTTTTCCTGCAAACGGATAGATATTTCTTCGTATACCTCATGTATCAGTTCAGATAATGAGATATTATCTTCCTTCAAAAACTGTTCATTCTCTATCTGGGATATCAGGAGCAAGGTTTTGGTGATGCTTTTCAACCGGTTCAATATCTTCTGCATTTCTATCAACCTCACCTTGGTTTCATCCGGAATATCTTCTTCCTCAAACATATTCTCAATCTTAGACTGCAGAATAGATATAGGCGTCATCAACTCGTGTGACGCGTTGGAAATAAACTCCCGTTCCTTTTGAAAGGTGTTCTCAATGGTCTGGATCATTTTATGAATACTGATGTCCAGGTATTCAAAATCGGTCGTGGAGGTTTTAACTTTTTTATAAGGTGTATGGTGCGGGAATTTATGCCCTATCAATTTGGTTTTAATAATGAGCCCCAACGGCCGTAATACATAGGTCGAATAAACCTGGTCGGCCAGGATGGTCAGCAGGATCATCCCCAGTAATATTTCGAGCGCAATGTTTTGTAATGGCGTAGCAGTTTCATTAATGGTATCTACGCTTTTCCCTATTTCCAATATGTAGTTCTGTTTGCCAACTTTAAAATTGTGGCTTAATATTCTGTACTGGATAGTATCTCCTTCAACAAGGCGGTTCTCATTAACAATAGTATCGATATTTTCGTTTAGCGAATCAACATCTAAACTCACATATTCTTCTTTCAGCAACGCATTGTAGCTTCCGTAACCTTCACCATTTTGAATGTAATTGTTAATACCCGGCCCGCTTACTATCTTCAATACTTTCTCTTGTTGCCGCTTGAGCCAGTTATCTGTATAGCTGCGATTAATATCTTTGATCAGCGTAGGCAAAAGCAACACAAACAGCACCACTATTACCACCTTCGAGATGGTATTAAACAGTGTCAGTTTGGTGCCAAGCTTCAAGATATTAACTATTAATGTTTATACGGTACCCTAATCCCCGCACGGTCTCCAGCCAATCAGGGGCGCTGTAGGTATTCAGTTTCTTGCGGATATTTTTAATGTGGGCATCGATGTAATTAGAATCGTAATCGTCATTAACTATGCTTCCCCATATATGCTCACTTAACTGTGAGCGGGTTAGTGTCCTGTTTTTATGCAATAGCATATATGCGATCAGGTCGAATTCTTTCTTCGTAATAGTACCGATAGGCGTATTGTTGTGAGCTATCGTTCGGTTGGTTAAGTCAATAATAAAGTCGCCAAGCATTACTACAGAATGCTTTAAGCCGAATTTTCTGCGCATGATGGCTTGCATGCGGCTTTGCAACTCAAGTAACGAAAAGGGTTTGGGCAGGTAATCATCTGCGCCTAAGTCAAGCCCTTTTATACGATCGTTCACTTCTGCACGGGCAGTTAATATAATACAGGCTGCTTCGGGATTATATTTTTTTGCTTCCTTCAATAGGTCAAGGCCATCGTAGTCAGGAAGACCCAGGTCGATCAGTATAAAATCGTAAAGGTTGGTTGCTATTTTTTCTGATGCAGAAGTCCCATCAAAACAAACGTCGCAGATATAGTTGGAGTTGGATAGGAAGATCCCCAACTCATTGGTCAGTGCTTTTTCGTCTTCAACAATCAGAACATTCATCGGCTAATAAAAAACGTAATAAAAAGTCAGGTTATAAAACGATTCTTTGTGGTTTCTTAATATACCCTCAACGTTTACAGGGATAGAATATTTATAAGCAAACTCAAATGTATAATGCGGCCTGTTGTAAGCGATAGGAATTTTAAAGCTATAATTCAACATATCTATCTCGCTGTTATGCTTGGCATATTTTTGAATACTGATCGGGGGGCCTATAGGTATATCGTAATCCACCTTACCCGGGTGATTCGTATTATATTTTTGGACAAAGTTTTGCGTGCCCAGAATGATGTTAACTCCCGGATTGAACGAGAGATAATCCTTATCGTCAAAAATGCTCCAATTGGTCTCGATGTATTTGGAATTGTTTATCGTAATAAAAAAATCATGTGATTCACCGAATAAATAATCTACTATAACCCCTGATTTTAATATCTTCCAGTCATAGCTGTTATTAAAGTTGATATCGTTGGAAGAGGCAGATTTGATAATTAAGGCATCCCGGTCAAAAATAAAGCGGGTATAACTAATATTACCTGAAAATTTTGGCGTGATATGATATACATACCCTGCGCCCAGATCGATCTCGTCAATATTAGGAATGGAGCCCAGTACCTTGTATGCAGAACCATAAATAAACCAGCCAGATTTGGTATTGTAGATAACATCTGTATTCAGGAATGGATACTTTACGGGGCCGGTGCGACCGAAAAAGCTTGCATCGCTGCCATAGCTTATACCCGCTGAAACTGATCTTTTCTTGACAATGGTATCAGAATCAGCAACTACCCGGGCCGAATGATCTGCGAAACCGCGATTAACCGGCTTGGCGCTCACATCCAGGTAAATTATCAAAAGAAGCAGGGCACAGATGTATTTCATTTTAGTAAATACGCAATATAATGTCCATTGATACAATTAATTACCATTCCTCCTCGGTATTTCAGGAGGCCGCTCCAATCCCGCCGGGCGTCGTTGCCGCTTTGGCTTTGTTTTATTTTGTGAATTTGCGGCGCTGTTATCATCAACCTTTTCCGGCTTTGGTAAACGCTTCGCTTTGGCAACTTCTTTTATTTTCTTTTTATCGTCGGCTTCCTGTTGTTTCTTCTTATTGGTGGTGTCGCTATAAAGAACTCTTATAGATGCCGAATCGGTATGAAAGACTAAAGATTTATGGTGATAGGCACCATCATTAAACTTGGCGGAAGATAAACATGGTATGAGTATCAATAGCAGGACAATATACACAAACCACTTAATCATTTGGAGTAGAAAAGTTTAAAAGTTTTTTCAAACGCAATCCATTCAGGTTAAACCATAACCCCCGGTTGTCCTTCCAGGCGTATGTAACGTTATTATTTATCTATCAAAAATGGAAATTTTTAGCGATATAATTTGCCGGCCGGCCTAAAGAAGCCATCAATGATAACGAGCACAATCTATAATCTTGCAGGTTAAACAGATTCTATCAGCGCTTTTGGGCGAAATTTCTCGTTGGTGATCCTGTCAAATATGTCAGGCCGGTCCCAAACTAAGACAAATAATTAACTTCTTTTGAAGTGTAAACCCTGTCGTGGTCGTCAATGATCACGCAGGCCAATTGCTGTAATTGGTTGATCAGGTATAAACCTGCGTTAACTCCCATCGTCATCACCGGCGTAGCCATGGCATCTGACAGTTCTGCAGTTGGGCTAACGATACTTACACTCCTAAGCACACTAACAGGGAAGCCTTTTTTGGCATCCACGTTGTGCGTATATTTTTTGCTGCTTATAGTCACATTCTTTTCGAAGTTGCCTGATGTGGCCACAGCCATATTGCTGATATTGATATTAGAGAAAGGTTGAGATTCGCGCTCAGGATCGGCTGAAGCTATGGTCCATGGAGCGTTGCCTGGCTGTAAACCCCAGGTAAGCAAATCGCCGCCTGCATTGATCACGCCGCTGCTTACGCCCATTAATTGTAATGCATATTTTGCCCTGTCAGCAGCATAACCCTTGCTCAAGCCGCCAAAGCCTATACGCATTCCTTTTTCGTTCAGAAAAACGGTGGTATTTACTTCGTTGATCAGTACATTTTTGTAATTGGTGAATTTTACCGACTCTCGTTCTATCGTAGTTGGGTCGATATTTGTGTCAGCTGCATGATAAGTGATATCGAAAGTACCGAAAGTAAGCTCAGAAATTTTGAGTGCACGTTCAACAAGTCTGAAGATCTCTGCATTAACTTTTACCGGTTTGATACCCGCATTACGGTTGATTTCGTTGATCTGGCTGTCGTCGCTGAAAGTGCTGAGCAGCTTTTCAACGCGGCTGATCTCGGTAACGGCAGCATCGATACAATTATCTGCCCAAACAGGATCGTTACCAACAACACTGATCTCGAAACGGTTTCCCATCAAACGCATTTCGCGCCTGAATATATTTTGATCGTTATTATAATGTTTTACAGCTAACATGGGGCATCAATAAAATTCGTTAATTGTGCCGCATGGACACAATTAATGCAATATGCATTCTGCCCGAAAGTAAAAGTCAAACATGAAAATAACATGAAAAACCGCGCTCGCTTAACATTATGTTAAACTTTTAAGAAAATCTGACTAAAAAAAGACGATTTAAGCGATGGTGCCTTCTTTTAATTTTTCTGCATTTTCAGCAAATTGTAGCGCTTCCAGAATTTCCTGTACGTCACCGTTCATTACACCCGGTAAGTTATACATGGTTAAACTGATGCGGTGCTCGGTAACACGGCCCTGCGGATAGTTATAGGTACGTACCTTAGCTGAGCGGTCGCCTGTAGAAACCATAGTCTTGCGTTTTTTAGAGATTTCTTCCAGGTGCTTTTGCAGCTCCATTTCATAAATCCTTGAACGCAATACCTGTAAGGCTTTATCGTAGTTTTTTAATTGTGATTTCTGATCCTGGCACTGCGCAATTATACCGCTTGGTATGTGAGTTAGTCGCACAGCCGAGTATGTAGTGTTTACAGATTGTCCACCCGGTCCTGAAGCACAGAATAAATCCTTACGGATATCGCTGGGGTTCAGTTCAATATCAAACTCGTCAGCCTCAGGCAATACCACCACGCTTGCTGCTGAAGTATGTACACGGCCCTGGGTTTCGGTATCAGGTACGCGCTGAACACGGTGAACGCCAGATTCATATTTTAATGTTCCGTAAGCGTCTTCTGCCAATACGTTGAATACAATTTCCTTATAACCACCCGCAGTGCCTTCGGTATAGTCAACCAGTTCAGTTTTCCAACCTCGTTTTTCGCAATAACGCATATACATGCGGTAAAGATCGCCAGCAAACAAAGCAGCTTCGTCACCACCGGTACCGCCACGGATTTCCACGATGGCGTGTTTAGCATCTTCCGGCTCTTTAGGGATCAGCATCAGGCGGATCTCTTCTTCTTTCTCGTCCTGCTTTACCAGCAATTCGTCCAGCTCACTTTTAGCCATTTCGCGAAAATCTTCATCCTTCTCGGTAGCCAATATCTCTTTATTGGTTTCGATGTTGCTGATGATATTGCGGTAGATGAAATACTCGTCCACAATTTTAGCAAGGTCCTTATATTCCTTGTTCAACTGTGCAAAACGCTTCATATCCGACATTACATCGGGGCTGCTCAACTCGCCTTCTACATCTTTCCAACGCTGGTGGATCGCTTCTAACTTTTCTAACATAGTTTTATACCTCTCTGCCAGGGCACTGAACCTCAGCAAAAAATCGCACAAAAATACGAAATTTTAAGGACATTTTATTAGTGGCTATGTGTGATAATATGTGAATCGGATTGAAACGTAGTGCAGAAGGGGGCTCCGATGGAGCCCAAATGACTTGTTGGTACACTGCTATAAACAGGCGACTCCTATGGAGTCAACCCTTTTGTTGGCACAGCTCCATAGGAGCTTCCTGTTTATAGAAAAGTGAAAAAATATTTTCGGCTCCGTAGGTGCCTCCCTTTAAAAGGCGACAAGTCGATTTATCAATTACTAAGGTGCGCGATCGGTTCAGCATAAGCCGCCAAATTATCCAAAGTTGAATTGATACCCTGTTGATGATCTTCTGATTTTATACCTCTCGGTACATTATTGCAAATGAAAGTTACTTTGGTGTCTTCACCAACTGGCTCCAGGGTTGTGGTAACTGTCATCTCATCTGCATAGGCCGGATCGTCCGATTCAAACTGAACAACTTCTGTAATTAGTCTGTTGGGAATTAATTCTTTAAAGTAGCCATGAAATATATCCTCGTGTGCAGATGTTTTGCCCTCAACGTCATGCTGCTGACTAATATAACTAAATGACATCCTGAATTTGCCACCCTGCTGCGGATCAAACTCAAAAACATAGCATTGCATACCCTTAGGCGGGCGCCATATAGCTATAGCTTCACGATCTAAAAATGCTTTATAAATTGTTTCGGGAGATGCCTTGATTACCCTCGAAGCAGAGTCTGTTCTGTTATTGCCCGACATATGATTGTTGCTTTATTTAGCTACAATCGGGCTTTCAAAATGTTTAAGATGAAGCTCTTGTCCGTCGAATTCAGCGTAAGAAAAAGCCTTCACCCATTCGCCCAGGTTTATATAACGACTTTTGTCATTCAGCATCACATCCGCGGTTTTATGACGATGGCCGAATATGAGGTAATCAAAATATTTTGTCTTTAACAGATCATTGCAAAAAGTGATCAGCCATTCGTATTGACCGGGTTTAAGGCCGTCACTCTTTTCGCCAGCAATGCGGCTGTGGCTTGACCAGTAATTAGCTAAACCTACGCCCAAGTTAGGATGAATACGCGCAAACAGCCATTGACAAAACGGGCTACGGAAGAATTTCTTTAGAAACTTATATTTCGCATCCCCCGGACCGAGGCCATCACCGTGGTGGATATAAAACTTCTTGCCGTTTCGTTCAATTTCCAGTTCATTGCTGATGATCACGGCACCAAATTCTTTTGGGAAATAATCGAACATCCACATATCGTGGTTGCCTTTGAACATATAGATCTTAATACCCGAATCGGCCAGCTGTGCGAGCTTGCCCAAAAAGCGGATATAGCCTTTTGGGACTACTGTTTTATATTCAAACCAGAAATCAAATACATCGCCTACCAGGAAAATTTCTGCCGCGTCTTCCTTTATCATATCCAGCCAGCGGATCAGGCGGTCTTCCCGCTCACGACTGGCGGCATAACTAATAGCACCTAAATGAATATCAGAAGCAAAATAAAGTTTATTGCGGGTCGACATGTGTCCAAAAGTAATCAGAATATCGAATATCGGGTATCCAATTTCGAATTTAGTAGTGGTTGGGTGTTGTTATTCGCAAAATAATTCTTCTTTAGAATTAGCATAGTTTATCTAAATTTTTATGGTCTACCCCAGGGGTAACATGTCGGTAGAAAAAAATATACCCCACCCTATTTTTTGCGCCGTAGGTGCAACACGGTTCTACCATTGCTATTGGAAATGCCTATCGGGGGTATTGCACCTACGGCGCAAAAACATAGGACGATTGTTATTTTCTACCAACATTTAGCTCCTAGTGGAGCAGCTTTTAGTAACAAACATAGATGAACCGAATGATAGTTAAATGTTGTATTGTCACATTATACTTCAATATTTGGCGTTCAATATTCATTATTCGATATTTACGGAAATGAGCAGCATCCTACACATCCTCAACGGCGATTCTACGGCATACAGCTTTAAAGACACCGGCCTTGACGGCGATGTTTTGGTTTGGCGGGAAGTATTGTCGCAAGGACCGCTAATTGAAGATATTTCGTCGGCTCAATTTTGGGAAAAGCGCTCCGAATGGATATCCAAAAGCTTTGATGAAACGCCTGAAAATTATCGCAAAAACGTAATCGAGCCGTTGGGTAAACTGAGTAATATTTACAATGAGATCACGCTGTGGTTTGAGTTCGATCTGCATTGCCAGATCAATATGCTTGGCGTGATGCAGATGATGCTGAAACACACCGATCTTTCGATACCAAAGGTCTATTTAATATGCCCGAGTGAATGCGCGGGTATTGAGGATTTTCGTGGAATGGGGCAGCTTAATGGCAAACAACTGGCTGTTTTGTACGATGATCGTTTCCGTCTTAGTGATTGGGATTTTACGATTGCTTCACAGGCCTGGAAGTTATATGTAAATGGCGATGATTCAGCTTTGGAAAAATGGATCAACGAAACTACTTTTTGGGGAAGCCTGCATTTGCTTAAACCTGCACTACAGGCTCATTTAAAACGGGTACGGGTAAATGAAGCGGGACTGAACTATATCGAACAAACACTTTTGGATATCTACAACAGTGGTATAAAAACGAAACACGCTATCTACCAGGCCTTCTGGAAGAGCGAAAAAATATATGGCATGGGCGACACGGAGATCGATATTTACCTGCGGTCGCTGGCGGATAAAAATCTCATTGAAATACCTGCCTGATCAACCTACTGCGTTGTAGGATAATTAGTCGTTACCGCAATAGTCGGGCTCGGATCGCTTTCATTTTTCATCCTGTCAAGCGTGGTGATTACATACAGATAAGTTTTACCACGCTGTGCAGTTTTATCCTCATAAGCCTGATCGTCGTTATATTGAATATGCAGGATATATTTCGGATCATTCAGGTTCACTTTTTCAGTTCCCTCAAATCGGTAAACTACAAAACCATAAGCAGGATCGCCGTCCTTAGCTGTGTCAGGCATAGACCATGCTAAACGGACATTACTCCCGTTAAATTTGCCGGCCACGTTTTTAGGCGGATTTGGCGGTACCGAATCCAGCCAAAGCATTACCGGCGGCAGTGCAGGATATTTATAATAATTGTTTTTGAGTGTATCGGTAAACCCGAAAGCATCACGCATCAGTGAGTTATTGCTGAAAAATACGCTACCTTCCACACGGGTATTGTTTCGCAGGTATTTGATCTGGTTGGGTAATTCATATGGATTCAAAAAAGCCCTTGATCTTGGCTCAAACGCACGATAGGCTGCATGGCCGATGTATAAATGACGACCATATGTGTTATCGCTCCACCAGTCTACCAGTTTATTGTAATCCATCAGGCGGTCGTTTGTAGGACGGTAAAGTTGCGGTACCACATAATCAATCCAACCCTCCTTCATCCATTTACGGGCATCGGCATATAGTTCATAATAGGTTTCCAGTCCATGTGAATCGGAACCAGCCGGGTTATGACTTTTATTTGCCCATATTCCAAACGGGCTTATACCGAATTTGATATAGTATTTATGGTCGTGCACACTGTCGCCTACCATTTTTATAAGCTGATCGACATTGTTGCGCCGCCAGTCGTTAATGTCGACAAAATCGCCGCCGTAGGTTTTATAAGTTTGCGCATCACGTATTTGTTGCCCGTCTATTTTGTATGGATAAAAATAATCGTCCATGTGAACGCCGTCGATATCATAGTTATCCACTACGTTCAGGATCACCTTTACAATATAATCGCGCACCTGCGGTATCCCTGGGTCGAAAACTTTCACTCCACCGTAAGTAAAAAACCAGCTCGGCTGTGTGTTAGTGATATGATTTGGACTCAACGCCCTGAAATTACTATCGAAAGTTGCGCGGTAAGGGTTGAACCAGGCGTGCAGCTCCATGCCGCGTTTATGGCATTCCTCTATGGCAAATTCAAGCGGGTCAAAGCCATTAGCTGGGGCCATCCCCTGTTGTCCCATCAGCCATTTCGACCATGGCTCCAAACTTTTCGCATAAAAAGCGTCAGCAGCTGGGCGCACCTGGAATACTACTGCGTTAATGCCAATGCGCTGGTCTTCGTCTAATATGGTGATAAGATCCTGCTTTTGCTCGTCGACAGATATGCGACCTTGTTTGGGCCAGTCGATATTTGCCACGGTAGCTACCCAAACGCCTCTGAATTCGCGCTTTGGGGCTACTTTTACTTTAGTGGCAGTATCGATCCTTACCTTAACCAGCGTATCAACCTGCTGCGCATGCACATTAAGGAAAAGAAGAACAAGTAGTATAAAGTATATGAAATATTTGTAAATACGCATCAGGAGGGCATTTCTAAAAGGTGCAAAGATATGAAACTCAAAAATCTATTGCTTTATTATTAAATCAATTTGTACTTAAGTATTGGTTTTTTAGCTTTTTTGTGTTTACATTTAAAGCAGATTTAGCTATGAATCTGAGCCAACAGGAAAGCCAATGTCATAATTTTATCATTTTTTCGTTTAATAATTTTTAAGTTTAAGTAAAACAATCTTGTAACAAGTTTGTTGCCACAAAGAAATATTTAACGCTAAACGTCTAAACACACAAAATTTGAACGCTTGTTGGCTGTAGCATCACACATTTTTAAACAGCCCTAATTAATTTAAAACTAAACAACTTAAGACCGCCATGGAAAATCAATCCGGACAAACTCCCAAAAAGAATTCTAACGTAATCTATTTTCTGATTGTTGTGGTTTTGGCCTTGCTGGGGACAGATGTATACTTGTATCTGCAAAAAAATAAATCGGATACAAAAATTATCTATCAGGACGATGAAAGAAACAGGCTGAAGATCGAACTAGACAGCCTGGAAGCACAAATAGAACAGGTAAATACCGGTAAGGCAAAAATGACTACCGCGATGAAAGCCAAAAATGATTCGCTTGAATCAAAAATTAAGGTATTGCGTGTACAATTGGCCAAAGGAAAACTGACTAAAGCAGAACTTGCCAAGGCCCAGGAAGATGTAAAACAACTCAGGTACTTTGTTACCAAATATACCGCCGATATTGAGGAGCTGAAAAAACAAAATACAAGCCTCGCCAGTGAACGGGATACACTGAAGACAAACCTGGCAACAACCACCGCCAAAGCCACTGACCTTGAAAAGCAAAATCAGGATCTGGATTCGAAGGTCAAGGTCGCATCCGTCTTAAAGCTGGCCCAGGCCAACGTCGTCGCCTATAAGATAAAGGGTAGCGGAAAAGAGGTTGACGTAACCCGTGCAAGTCCGGCTAAAAAGATCAAGATCAACTTTACTGTAGCTGAAAACAGCATCGCCGAAAAACGCATGCATGATGTTTATGTACGTATCCTTGATCCTACAGGTAACCTGATCACTGATACAAAGGATGCAGGAACGTTCCAATCTGATGGCCAGGATCTGCAGTATACTTACAAAACATCAATCGACTTTAAAGATGATGGCAGTGGCTATACGATTGATTGGGTTAACCCGGCTCCTCCGTTTGTAAAAGGCACCTACCAGGTATTGCTTTATGCTGATGGCGGCAAAATGGGTTCAACTACATTTAGCTTGAAATAAACACAGTTTTTAATACAGAGTCGAAAGCTGCTTGTAGTAATACAGGCAGCTTTTTTGTGTAGTAATGTTGGGTGGTGTGAGACGCGATGCATCGAGTTAATGCGGAACCGTCATTGACGAATTAATTAATCCCCGTTCAATTCATCCCAATATTCTACTGCCCGTCTGTAATGCGGAATAACAATCGAACCACCCACCAAATTCGCGATCATAAATATCTCGTTCATCTCATCATTATTAACGCCTGCTTCGTAGCATTTGCCCAGGTGATATTTGATACAATCGTCGCATCGTAACACCATGGAGGCAACAAGGCCCAGCATTTCTTTGGTCTTTACATCAAGCGCGTCTTCGGCGTAGCTGGTCGTGTCGAGTGCGAAAAAACGTTTGATATTGGTATTGGCTGATTCCATTATCCTGTCGTTCATTTTAGTACGGTAGGCATTGAAATCATCTGCTAGTTTTCCCATTTTTTGACTATTAAATTCTATGAATATTATTAAAAAAAGCTATTTTTCCGGACTTAAATCTTAGCACATGAAATACGTATACTTATTTGCCTTCTTTTTGTCCGTGTCTTTGTCATCCTTCGCACAAAGTAATTACAAACCCGGTTATGTTGTCGACCTGAAAAATGACACACTGAAAGGATTTATCGACTACAAAGAATGGGAAAATAATCCTAAGGCATTTACATTTAAAAGTAATTTAAATCAGTCGCAGCCCCAAACATTTACAAATAAAACTGCTAATGCTTTTGGAATAACCGGTATAGAACATTATCATAAATTCGCTTTCTCAAAAAGCAATTCCACCACCAATATAAATACACTGCATGTTGGTGTAGACACTTCGCGCAGTTCAGAAATAACGTTTTTGAAAGTTATTTCGCAAGGGAAAAAAGTCTCACTTTATAGTTTTACCGATTCTGTAAAAACGCGTTTTTACATCTCAACCGACAAGAACGTTAATCCCCGCGAGTTGGATTACTATGTTTTTTATGTAGTGTATAATAGTAATTCTTATCAAACAGCTTATACATACAGAGATCAGTTAAATGAAATTGTAAGCGATAATGCGATAACTAATCCCAAACTAGCTAATAAAATAAAATACGCCTACTATAAAGAAAGCGATCTGAAGGCTATTGCTGAATTAATAAATGGAGAAAAGCCGGAAACTACAAAACAATCCGGTGTGTCTGGAATCCGGTATTTTGCAGGAGCGGGAGCACGGTTTGGTAAGCTGGAAACTGGCGGCGGGGCCACGTTTTTTCCTGAAGGGACAAATGCCAGCAGCACTTCTGCTTTTTTATCAGGTGGTGTAGATATTCTGACAAATAAGTACACTCAGAAATTTGTTTTCAGGGCTGAAATCAATTTAAGTAAAGACCATTACATTATCCCGCCTACTCCGATAAATGGTATAGGTACAACAGGTGAGTTAAATATTAAACAGACAAACGCGCAGTTATCCCCGCAGATCATTTACAATATTTACTCAACCAATAAGTTTAAAGTATTTATTGATGGGGGCGTCAATCTGAATTTTTCATCGTACAGTGGTTCCTACATAATGAATTTTAATAACACATCCACCATTGAGAAGAAAAACTATCCCGAGTTTGAAAAGTTCTATCTAGCCTTTAATACAAAAGCAGGTTTTGTGATCTCTAACAAAATCGAGTTATACGTCTCACGCGGTTTTTCCGCACCGATAACACAAGCCCAGGCCACCCCCGCAAGCGTTTCAAATTACCAGGCGGGCATCAACTATTTGTTCTGATATAGTATTAACTTTATCTGATAAATTCTTAAGAAGTCATGGAGAGCCTTTCGCCCAATATTTTTGTGAGCAATATGCCCGAAACTATTGCATTTTATAAAATGCTCGGTTTTAATGTAACGATGTCGGTACCTGAAAATGGCGACGATTTGGTCTGGGCGATGATGGTGAACGGCAGCGTGACTATTATGTTCCAAACCTATGAAAGTTTAGGGGAAACTTTACCTGAGATTCAGCGCAAGGATGGTGGATCTCTTTTATTGTACATCAATCTGAAAAATATCAGGGAGTTTTTTGAGTCGATAAAAGATAAGGTAAAAGTATTGGCCGGACTGGATGTTACCTTCTACGGAGCGACGGAGTTTTCCATCCTCGACAATAATAATTATGTGCTAACCTTTGCCGAACACGAATGATAGCCTTTAAACGAGCCAACCATATTAATATTTGTGTAACGCCGGAACAACTGGAAGATGCTAAAGCTTTTTATGCCGACGTGATCGGCTTAAAACAGATACCGCGCCCCGATCATATTTTTAATAGCAAAGGTTATTGGTTTGATATTGGCGATATACAACTGCATATTGGCGTTGAGCCAAAAACACCCCGTTCAACACGGCATACTGCATTCGAAGTGGAGGATGTGGCGGCTGCCAAAAAGCTGCTCCAGGAACATAATGTTGAATTGGTAAAAGAGCCCGTGGTGCCTGGTTGGGACCGGTTTGCATTTTATGATCCCTTTGGGAATAGGATAGAGTTGATACAAATCGTCTAAACATTATATCCAATAACCAAATAATAATTGCAATGCATATCAGCGAAATACCATGGCATTTCATTGTCCCGGGAATCATAGGGTGTTTGTTACTATTTGGCGTACCGATATTTATAGGTTATCCGATTTATTTAGCGATAAAACGAAAAGGTCACCCTATCACTGCGATCATTATGTCCATATCGGTGTTAATTTTGATTTTCTTCATCTTCGGTTTCATCATTTGGAGATAGTAAAAAATCTGTTAAATCAGATGAGCACGATATCATCCATTTAGCAACGGGATAGAGCGGATACCAATCGTCCAAGTTTTGTAAACAAATTACGTAGAGCAAGTATCGGGTTTAATACGGATGCGAATAGTTGTATATTCGGTATATGAATCCAACCCAAGCCATCACTGAAACCCGGCCAACATTCACTAAGGTCAGGATAACCTCTATTGATTTTCTGCGCGGCAGCATTATGATCATTATGGCGCTCGATCATGTGAGAGATTATTTATTCTTCGGATCATTTTATTTTGATCCGACTGATCTTACAAAAACAAGTGGGGCGTTATTTTTCACCCGGTGGATCACACATTTTTGCGCGCCTATATTTTTGCTGCTGGCAGGTACATCGGCATACCTTATCGGACAAAAAAAGACCAAAAAAGAGTTGTCAATTTTCCTGGTAAAAAGGGGGCTTTGGCTCATATTGCTTGAAATGATAGTAACCAATTTCGGCTGGAACTTCAATATTACGTTCCCCATGTTTTTCTTTATCACGATATGGGCACTGGGCCTGGGTATGATCATTTTGGCAGGATTGATCCATCTGCCAAAAAGAGTAATACTTGCATTAAGTCTCGTGGTCATTTTTGGTCATAATCTATTGGATAATATTCATTTTCCGCCAAACACATTAGCTGAGTTCGGCTGGTCGTTAGTCCACGAGCAGCAATTTTTTATGTGGCATCATGAGATGTTGCTGGTAGGTTACCCGATCGTTCCCTTGTTTGCCGTAATGTCGTTAGGGTATTGCCAGGGCGAATTGTATGGTTCAGGCTATGATGCTGAGAAAAGAAAAAAACTATTGATCGCGATTGGTGGTGCTGCGCTCATCTTATTTATCATACTCCGGTGGATAAATGTTTACGGCGACCCGGTGAAATGGAGCGGACAAAAGGACGGCTTTTTTACTTTCCTGTCGTTTATTAATGTCAATAAATACCCGTTCTCACTACTGTATGTGCTATTGACTATAGGATCAGCACTTTTATTTTTAGGGTTTACCGAGAGAATCCAAAATGGCGTGGTAAAAGTAGTTTCGGTATATGGCCGGGTTCCCATGTTTTATTACCTCATCCATATTTATATTATCCATTTAATAGCGCTGATCGCTTCTGCACTGACTGCCGGACAGGATTGGCACATATGGCTATTAAAGCAGCCCGTCTGGTTCACAACAGACCTGAAAGGCTACGGATTTTCATTGCCGGTATCTTATTTGGTTTGGATCGCTATTGTTGCTGGCCTGTACCCACTTTGCAAACGGTATGACCGTTACAAGCAAAGTAATAAGGATAAGTGGTGGTTGAGCTATCTATGACACGATTTCGGGATTGGTGAAAAGATTATCGTGATTTGGATAAGTCACATCCCCAGCTCAATCGCCGGGTCCCAAAATACTTTTTTAAAATCGACTACTTTATCATTCTCCACTTTTACACCTTCTGATGCCAGCAATTGCTCCATCAAATCGCCACCAAAGTGGAACTTGCCGGTAAGTAGCCCCTGGCTGTTAACTACACGATGTGCGGGTACGGGCGGGTTCGCAGTCCCGCAAGCCTGCATAGCATAACCCACCATCCGCGATGAGCCTTTTGTGCCGAGGCTATTCGCTATAGCGCCGTAAGAGGTGACTCTTCCAGGCGGTATCAGGCGGACGATCTGGTATACCTGGTCGTAAAAGTTCAAATCGGGCATGAGTCTTTAGAATGAAAATTTAAGATAGTTGATATTCTTATTATCCTGCAAATATTTCTTCTCGTAATAGGTTTTAATAGATAGCACCTCATCCACATGTTCTGAGTTGTAAAGGTCCTCGGTTTTAACATGTAGTTTCAAGCCAAATTCTTCTATCTTTTCAGAGGTATAGGCATGCAAATTATCATTATCTGTCTTCAGATTGATAGGCGCTTCATGCTTAAGTATCTGTTTGTATTTTTCAAGAAAGCGTGGCGAGGTAAGGCGTTTTTTCTCACGGCTTATCTGTGGCTGAGGGTCCGGGAAAGTGATCCATATCTCGTCTATCTCGGCTTCACCAAAGTAATCTAAGATAGTCTCAATCTGAATGCGCAAGAAACCAACGTTGCTTACACCATCTTCCAAAGCAGTTTTGGCCCCGCGCCAGATGCGGTTGCCTTTATAATCAATCCCGATAAAATTCTTTTGAGGAAATATCCGGCCCAGGTTGACGGTGTATTCACCTTTTCCGCAGGCCAATTCAAGCACTAAGGGATTATCATTCTTAAAAAACTCAGATGCCCATTTACCTTTGAAAGGCTTACCCGCATCTAACTGAACTACATTGCTGAAGGTACTTACTTCGGCAAAACGTCTTAACTTATCTTTTCCCACCTAAAAAATTTAAAAGGCAAAAATAAGTTTTCTTACCGTGTTATGATAATCGGAATATTCAGGGTCAGAGAACCCGTTATAAACTATAACTGCAGAAGGGGGCTCCCATGGAGCCAAAATACTTTGATTGATATACTATAAACAGGTTACTCCTATGGAGTTAATGATTTTTTTAAGTTAACAGCTCCGTAGGGAGCTTCCTGTTTATAGAAAAGAATAATAATTCTTTGGCTCCGTAGGTGCCTCCTTTTTAAAGCGATTTCCCTATGCTTATGACGCTTCGCTTTCAGGAGGGATGCCGAAGTCCTCCTGCTTCTGTTTCTTTTCAAATATTGATTTGACTTTATCCCAAAGACCCGTTACTGAATCCTCACTAATAAAGTGAGAAGCTTTTTGAGATAAAAATCCCACTAGTCCTTTAATTACGAAGTTGGAATTTCGAAACAGCGTTTTATTAAGTGTCAACGGTAAAAGTATGCGCGAAATAAGGCCAAAAAAATCCTGATGGAAAATATCAAATTTTGCTCGTGATTCCTTTGGGAACACAGTCATCAAGCTGGAAATAGCGGCGCCTGGTGAGCTAAAACGTGCTTTAAGCGCTTCCCCCTGCTCCTCCTTCAGGTGCCTCAGACGTAGTATCTCTGCCTTCAGATCATCAGCACTATTTATAGTTACGTCTGTCATATTATTGGAAAAACTTTTTGATAAATGCGTCTATTAATGGCTTCTTTATCTTTTCCTTAGCCAAAATGATAATGATAGCTATAATAAGATAAATACCCCCCATAGCACCGAACCCTGCCCAATAAGAATGCAGCAAATTGGATAGTACGAAAGCAAGTGAAAAACTCAGGAACAGAAACGTAAGCACAAAAATGACCGCAATTACCAAATCGGTAATCAAACCGGCCATAAATCTCGAACCCTTTTCTATCGCATCATATTTTGCCAGCTTGATCTGCGTTTCGGCATATTCTTTCAGCTGGTCAATAATAGGAGGAGGCGTTTGTTTTTGTTCTTCCATAGGCTTATGTTATGACCCTGAAAATGATATTATCCAGGGCCCTGTTATATTCACGCGTGTTCCAGATCGTCCTGAAGCTCTTCTTCGGCGCCGTTTAATTTGCTTTTGAAATTATCCACCACCTTATCTTTTAAACCTACAAGATTATCAATTTCATTAGCAGCAGTTTCTTTGATAGAATCTCCCAATCTCTTCAGCGACTCAGTTAGCTTATCACGTGTCTCAGTTCCTTTTTCGGGTGCAAATAATATTCCTAATGCTGCTCCTGCCGCTAGCCCTGCAAGCAATGCAACCACTACTTTTGAGTTATCGCTCATATCAATAATAATTTTATAGTTCCAAATTTGTTTTATTAACGGTTAAATATCTTGCCAATTATGCTTGGTCAGACTTTTTGTCGCCTCATAATTGAAATATTTACCTATTAATATCGGTATTTTAATTGGCCCGGCCAAAAAATATTAACCTCGTCAGCCGTCAGTTCCGGTTTTTATCCGCGCCAGCCTGTCGGCCGCCATACGGTTGGTCTCGTAAATCTCAAGCAATAATAAGAAATAAGACAGTAATAACGGCCCGAAAACCAAACCTAAAATGCCAAATAATGGCAGACCTATAAATACCCCGATCACTGATATAATAGGGTGCGTATTGGCTATCTTTTTATTGATGATCATACGTAATACATTGTCTACATTGCCGATAAATAATAAGCCGTATGCCAGCAGTAATATTCCCCGTACCGTATGATCATTTGCGAAAAGTATGATACTTGCCGGGATACACAACGTAGGCGCCCCTACCACCGGCAGGAATGAGATAAAGCATCCTATAACTCCCCAAAAGATCGGGTCGGGTATGCCGAATATCCAAAAGCCTTGGGCCAGCAATGCGCCCTGGGTAATGGCGATAATACCCTGCCCGAGTACATTACTGTAAGTCGAATCTCTTAACGCCTGCGAGAATCTTAACGCGTGCTGCTCGCGGAAGGGGGCATATTTTAATAAACCAGCCTCAAACTCTTTAATTTGGGTGAACATAAAATACAGCAGGAAATACATCACCAGCAAAGTAAGCACAATGCTAACCGCGCTGCTGATGATTGAAGGGAACAACTCGGTTACATATGCCCCTAACTTCTGCATTGTAGTTTCAGCCAGTTTGGGTTGATTGATATGCGATGCAGCGAATGCATCTATCTTATATATCCACTCCTGTATAGGTAACGAATCTTTATTGATACCAGATATCTTATTGATAACCATTATGCTCAGCGAGAGGAATGGTATAACAATAACAACGAGCGACGTAAAAATGATCAACAATGCAGAAACGGGTTTATACCAACCCCGTTTCTCGACCAGGTTGAGGTATAGCGGCCTGAAGATGGTGAAAAGCACAATTGCACCCAGTATAGAGCTGAATAAGCCGCTCAATGCATAAACTAAAAAACAGCCCAGCACTATGATGGCTACCAGTATAATGTTGTTTCGCTGTTTATAGTTAAAAATTGACATTGGGGAGTAATTGCAATAAGTATGTTTTAATAACAAAAAAGGCACTGAGATGTTTCAGTGCCAATATATAAATTCGGTTGTATTACAGTCGATTATAGATCGTCAAGCAGCATATTGATCTTGGCGCAGCTTATAGCGATAGTATTGATATAAAATTCACTGTCGGAGCCGGCATCGTCCGGTATCTCGTACTTCAACTGCTCAACAGCCAGGTTGATGTTCGAAAGCTGGTTCCTGATGTCATGGCGCAGCCTTCTTACGTTATCCTCTGTTGGTTTCCCCCCTTCTATTGGCTCTTGCATGATCTTATTTGCCCAGGTTAATAGCTTTCATCTTATTGTATAGCGTTTTCCGGTCGATATTTAAAATCTCTGCAGCTTTAGTTTTATTAAAGTTTACCTCACGCAGCACTTTCAAAATAGTATCGTATTCTGCTTCCTGCGCTGCATTTTTCAGATCGTTCCTGTTTTCTTTATTAATGATGACAGGTTCTGCTACTACTGACGTTGCATACACAGGCACTTCTGCTACTACCGGATTTCTGAAGTTTGATATTTCCAAAGGTAGGGCTTTCATAGGTATTACATCACCTTCGGCAATTAATGTTGCACGGCGTACTACGTTTTTCAACTCACGGATATTTCCCGGCCAGCGGTAATGCATAAAGCAATCTGCCACTTCCTGGGAAAAAGCAGTAACATTACGACCAAGCTCGCCATTGGCAATCTTTAAAAAATGCTCTGCCAATAACATAATATCGCCACCCAACTCGCGAAGGGCAGGCATGTAGATGGTAAACTCGTTAAAGCGGTGATAAAGATCTTCCCTGAAACGGCCTTTTGATATACCATCCTGCAGGTTTTCATTTGTAGCGATGATAATACGCACATCCAGGTCAATCTCTTTGGTGCTGCCGATTCTCTTTACTTTTCTTTCCTGCACCGTTCTTAACAGGGCAGCCTGTATATCATAAGATAAGTTGCCAACTTCATCAAGGAACAGCGTACCGCCGTTAGCCATCTCGAAGTGACCAATTTTAGTATATAACGCACCTGTAAACGAACCTTTTTCGTGACCGAAGAATTCGCTTGCTGCTAATTCCTTGGTAAGCGAACCACAGTCCATTGCAATAAACGGCATGTGAGCACGCTGACTGTTCAGGTGGATATTTTTTGCTGCTGATTCTTTACCTGTACCGCTTTCACCTAAAATAATTACGCTGTAATTGGTTGGTGCTACCAGTTCTATCTGGCGTGCCAGTTCCTTTGAAGCTTTGCTGCTGCCTACAACAAACTCGTTGCTTGGCAGTTGTTTTTTTATTTCCTTGCCATTGTTGCCCCTGGCCATTGGTGTAACCTCCGGTTCGTCAACTAAAGCATGGTGGGTTTCAAAGGCTTTATTGATGGTATTTAATATTTCGTCTGGATAAAGCGGCTTGGTGATATAGTCGTAAGCGCCCATTTTGATGAGCTCAACGGCCATTTTTATATCAGAATAACCGGTAATGATGATCACACCGGTTTTGGGATATTGGCTTTTTATATTTTTAAGCATTTCGCGGCCATCGGTATCTTCGAGACGGAAATCACATAAAACAAGATCGAAACCTACATTTTTAAGCAATTCCATGCCCCCGGTACCTGTGGCAGCAGTAGTAACGTCAAAACCATTCCGAGTTAAAAACTTGGATAACAGTAGGGATACATTAACTTCATCATCAATGATGAGTATTTTCTTCATAACCGGGATGTACTTTTGACAGGTAAACGTATTTATTGCACGTCAAGTTACACACAAATTTGCTAATTTTTTAAGTGAATTTAATTAAGAGGCTAATTTTTATATTTTTTTTAAGAAATAAGAAAGACGAGAGGCTCATCGCCCCTCGTCTTTTTCAATAGGTAGTGTAATGTGCGTAAAACTATTACTTGGTATCAAATGCGTAAGCTACGCGCAAACCGAAGAAATTAACTTTGCTGTTATCAACTGCGCTGTTAAATTTGGTTGAAGCTTCGTAACGTACACCTGCATCAAGATAGCTTTTGCCACCCAATGGGAACTGATAACCTAATTGAGGAGCATAAACAAATGCTGCGCTCTTGTCAAAACCAACATCTGATTTGTTTAAAGCAAAAGCAGCACCTGCTTCACCCTGAACATAGAAGTGGCTAATTGGGAAGTACTTTAAACCAGCTTTTACAGGTAGTAACTGGATGTTAGTAGCATCTAATCCCTGTACACCGCCGATGTCCTTTTTACCCTGGATGCTGTTGTAGCCAGCATTAACGGTTACGAATAACTGGTGGGGAACAACCGGGATATCAGCTTGAACCGATCCGCCGATGTTCCAGTTATAAGCATCGTTTAATTTCCCTGTCGGGATACCGGCGTCAGCGCCAATGCTTATCACTATACCATTGGGGCCATCTGAAGTTTTAGTAGTAGTTGTTGATGTTGTAGTTTGTGCTTTTGCGCCCAATGCGAATCCGGCAAAAGCTAAAACTAAGGCTGAAATTTTGAATGTAGTTTTCATTGTATTACTTATTAATTGTTCATGTGTTTGGTTGAAACACGGAACAAAGTAAAGCACGAAAAAAACATCACCGTTTCATCTGAATGTCACGATTGTTCAATCGATTGATTAACAATAAGATAAATTTGACCAATTTTCTGATTTGGTCAGTACTGTGTCATAAAAAGGGGTTATTTGCGCTGGAAATCAGGCTTTCGCTTCTCGAGGAAGGCGCTGACACCCTCCTTAAAATCGGGTGTATCGAAAGATTTTGCGAAACCTTGTATCTCTTTTTCGTAGCCATCAACATCTGGCCGGGTGGCTGAATTGATCACTTCGATAGCAGCTTCAACCGCCATTGGAGAACGGGTTAATATCTTATTCATGATCTCTTCGGCCTTTGCAATCAGGTCATCCTGTTGTACAACATAGTTTACCAAACCCCATTGCAAAGCGTCTTGTGCGGTTATCATATCAGCGGTAAGGATCATCTCGAAAGCTTTACCTTTGCCCACCAGTTGGGTCAGGCGTTGTGTACCTCCGTAGCCAGGTATCAAACCCAGGCTCACTTCCGGTAAACCCATTTTAGCATTATCTGATGCGATACGGATATGGCAGGATAAAGCTAACTCCAATCCACCACCTAAAGCAAAACCGTTGATAGCTGCGATGACAGGTTTCTTACCATTCTCTATCTGGTTAAATACCAACCGGTGACCATTACGAGCTAGTTGCTCTCCTTGCGTAGAATCAAATGAGGAAAATTCCGATATATCTGCACCCGCTACAAAAGCTTTTGATCCTGCACCGGTAATGATGATACCGCCAACACGATCATTATTAAATGCATCGTAAACAGCAGTGTGTAGCTCGGCAAGTGTGTTTTTATTTAAGGCATTCAGCTTGCTTTCGCGGTTGATGATGATATGCTGGATAGCGCCGTTATAGTCGACAAGAAGATTTTCAAACATGGCAGATAGATTTAAAAGTTACGATGTTCTTTCACCCAATCGGTAATGTACTGAACAATATCTTTGGTACTCGTTCCCGGAGGAAAAAGCTCTCCTACTCCTAAGGTCTTCAGCTCGCGCATATCACTTTCAGGTATGATACCACCGCCGGTTACCAAAACGTCATCCATTTTTTTCTCTTTGATAAGCTGGAGAATTTTAGGAAAGACGGTCATGTGTGCACCTGATAAGATTGAAATGCCGATAGCATCTACGTCTTCCTGCAAAGCAGTATTCACCACCATCTCGGGCGTTTGCCGCAGACCAGTATAGATCACTTCCATACCTGCATCACGCAGCGAGGTAGCAATGATGCGCGCACCACGATCGTGTCCGTCGAGACCTACTTTAGCAACAAGAACACGGATTGGTCGGTTAAAGGTATTACTCATGTAAACCGTATTGGTTGGCGTAAAAGTAAGAAGAAATTGTCTGAACCGCTGATTGGAATGATTAAATGATTACCATGATTTACTCAAAACATTGATAAATCTTACCGTCATGCTAAACTTGTTTCAGCAACCCATCAGAAAGGCATGCGTTATGCAGAGTACGTGCCGGATACTTTTGGGCATTCCCGAGATTATCATTATCTTTTATACCTTGGATACCTTATTACAAAATGAAATTAAAACTTCATACCTCACGCAAAACCAATCTTGAGCCCCCGGTGATCTTTAACCGCATATTCGTAGCTCTGAAAAATAGAGGTTATGTTGCCAAAATTACTCCAGACAATACGATCATATTCACTGATAATTCTTGGCAGGCATTTGAACTTTGGTGCTGTAAGACGATTGGATGGCGGCAAATTCAGTATCAGTATTTCAGATAATACCACCATTGTTAGCTTTGAGTATTACCGCACCATAATAATCCAACTGGTCGTATTTGCAGCAACTGCCATTTTTTTAATTTTTTACAATTATTACTTAATAGTGCTGATTGTAATGTTATGTTATCTTGTTGCCATAGGTATTCAGGCAGTGGCGTTGTCGCTTATTGCAAATAATATATTATATGATATATCATGGTAACTTGTTCGTTCGAAAAGGAGAAAGCTGGTTGCGTTAGTGATTTCTATGGCAAAATCAAGATAAAGAGTAATTTTTTTCGAAAGGACTATTTCTTTTGATAACAGCCAGCGCTAATGCGATCAACTTATTTCTGACAGCGTTGATAACGGACATTTTATGTT